>Ga0209417_1000932_pt1 | contig 59058 bp, 55 predicted proteins | sample RifGroF2_FD_184002 | JGI IMG/M metagenome (GOLD analysis project Ga0209417, IMG submission 184002) | Groundwater microbial communities from Rifle, Colorado, USA - Groundwater F2 (SPAdes) (version 2) | ecosystem: Environmental > Aquatic > Deep subsurface > Groundwater | place: Rifle, Colorado... | reverse complement strand
AGAATTAGCCGCAAAAAATATTGAGCTCACCGAAGCGCGAATAGCTACTTTAAATATTATTGATGACCTTTCTTTGGAAATAAAAGAAAGGAAACAGGCGGAACAACAAATTACCGAACTTGCAAGCATTGTGAAGTATTCCGATGACGCGATCATCCGGAAAACATTAGATGGAAAAATAACCAGTTGGAATAAAAGCGCGGAAAGGATCTACGGTTATAGTGAGAGTGAAGTTCTCGGTAAGTCAATAGCCATACTCATTCCACCTGAAATTGAAAATGAAATGCAGCGAATCCTTGACAAGATAAAAGCGGGGGAACACATCGAACACTTTGAAACGATAAGAAAGAAAAAGGATGGTAGGTTAATAAATATTTCCGTTACCATTTCTCCTATTATGGATACAAACGGGAAAGTAATCGCCGCGGCATCCATCGGCAATGATATCACGGAACGAAAGTTGTCGGAAGAAAAATTAATTACAAGTGAAGAAAGGTATAGACGGATTACCGAAGGTTTAACGGACTATTTATATACGGTTAAAGTTAAAGATGGAAAAGCGGTTGAAACCATTCATAACGACGCTTGTTTTTTTATAACCGGCTATACTTCACAAGAATTTGAAGCCGATCCTTATCTTTGGTTTAACATGATATTGCCGGAAGAAAGAGAATTAGTTTCCCAAAAATTTACTAAAATTCTTGAAGGTGCGGATATCCCTCCAATTGAACACCGCATAATTTGTAAGGATGGAAAAATCAGGTGGATTAGTGATACTCCTATCCCAAGATATGATGCGGATGGCAAACTCATTTCTTATGAGGGAGTTATTAAAGATATTACTGTGCACAAGCAAAATGAAGAGGCGCTGTTAAAACTTAAAAAAGCGGTCGATTCCTCCAGCGAGGCGGTTTTCCTTACCGATAGCGAAGGTTACTTCACATATATCAATCCGGCATTCACAAATCTTTATGGTTTTAATGCTGATGAAGTGATCGGAAAAAGCACACCCCGTATTCTTAAAAGCGGTCTCTATAGTCCGGCTGATTTTACCAGATTTTGGAACATTTTGTTATCCGGTAATGAAGTAAAAGAGGAACGGATTAATAAAACTAAGGATGGGAAGCTTCTAACTATAGAGAATGCGGCTAATCCCATTGTGGATGAAAAGAAAAATATCGTTGGCTTCCTGGGATTGCAGCGAGACATCAGCGAACGAAAAAAAGCAGAAGAACTTTTATTATCAAGAACCATTTTGTTGGAAACACAAATTGAAACTACTATTGACGGTATTGTAGTTGTTGATGACAATGGGCGTACTATTATCTTAAATAACCGTTTCAGCAGTCTATGGGAGATCCCGCAAAAGGTTATCGACAAAAAAGAGGATGTTAAGATGTTGGATTATATTGCCGGCAAACTTAAAAATCCACCGGAATTTCTTCTTAATGTAGAATATCTTACTAAACATCCTGATGAAAAGACCGGGAAAGAAATTCAACTTACCGACGGCAGATTTTTCGATTGGTACACCGCTTCCATGCTTGACGCTAAAGGAAAAAACTATGGAAGGATTTGGTTTTTCAGAGACATAACAAGCCGGAAGATGACTGAATTGGCGCTGTTGGAGAGTGAAGAGAAGTTTAGAAAACTTGCAGAGACGGCAAATGATTCCATTATAACGATGGATAATAAAGGGATCATCATTTCATGGAATAAAGCTGCGGAACAAACATTTGGCTATACGTTTAGTGAAGTTTCGGGTAAAAAAATTCAGATTATTTTAGGGAAGAAATATAAACCACTTCAACCTGCGGCATTTAGCGCCGGGAAAATTGCTCGCGATTCAAAAATGCCCGCCAAAACGATCAGACTTGAAGCGGTAAGCAAAGATAAAACTCTATTTCCTGTAGAACTCTCGCTCTCTGTCTGGGAAGCTAACGATAGGACTTATTATACGGCAATCATTAGAGATATTTCTGTTAGAGTTAAGACCGAACAAGAACTTAAAACCTACCGGAATCATCTTGAAGAATTAGTGAAAGCGAGAACAAAAGAATTGGATCAGGCAAATGAATTATTACGGCAAAAGATTGCAAAGGACGAAGAATTCGAAATGATGCTTCAGCAGTCGTTAGAAAAGGAAAAAGAATTAAGCGAAATGAAATCAAGGTTCATCTCAACTACCTCTCACGAATTCAGAACTCCGTTAACATCTATTCTCTCATCCGCGGAACTTCTACAAAGATATAACAAAAGGTGGGACGAAATAAAAAGGAACGAGCACTTGAACAGAATAAAAAGTTCTGTTGATTATCTCGTCAACTTACTGGACGATGTATTAACGATCAGCCGTACTGAAGCGGGTAAGATCACTTTTAAACCTTCAATGGTAAAACTAAAAGAACTTATCCTTTCTTATATTGAAGAGACAAAATCGCTGCTCAAAGAAAACCATAAACTCAAACTAAATTATAAAACAAAACAAGAAGAGTTTTACTTAGACCCCAAATTGTTGAAGTTTATTATCAGCAATCTTCTTTCAAATGCAATAAAGTATTCTCCGGCCGGAGGGAATATCGAATTAAAAATTACTACTTCAAATGGGCAGTTGATCATCGAAGTTAAAGATGAGGGGATTGGTATTCCAGCTGAAGATAAAGATTCTATCTTCTCCGCTTTTTACCGCACTAAAAATGTAAATGAAATTTCAGGTACCGGTCTTGGACTTGCCATTGTAAAACGCGCCGTCGATCTGCATCACGGAGAAATAGACGTTGAGAGCGAGATTAATAAGGGGACTACCATAATTACTAAAATTCCATTAACTACGGAAGATAAACAGAAATGAAAAAAATATTGATCATTGAAGATGATAGTAATGTGCGGGGTAATATTGCCGCGCTTTTAGAAGAAGAAAATTTTGCGGTTGCTATTGCCGACAATGGAAAAACCGGTATTGAAAAAGCGAAAGAGTTTTTACCCGATCTGATCATCTGTGATGTTTTAATGCCCGTCGCTTCCGGTTATGAAGTTTTGCAGGAACTTGCCAAAAGTAAAAACACCCGTTCCATCCCCTTCATATTTCTAACCGCAAAAGTTGAACGCAGCGATATCCGGCTGGGCATGGAATTAGGAGCTGATGATTACCTATTTAAACCGTTCAAGTTGGAAGAGTTGTTAAACGCGATCAACTCAAGATTGAGCAAACATGAAATAATTATTGCCGATCATGTTGAAGAAACATCCGGCGCGCATCAACTAAAAAATAAAAAATATGAGATAGATGAAAAAATGTTTCTCACCGTGAACGGCAAACCATTGTTCGTGGGAATAAACGAGATAAAATATATCACGGCGGAAAATCAATACTCATCATTAAAACTAAATAGCGGCAAATCTGTATTGATCCGCCGCAGCATAAAAAAATGGGAAGATATGCTGCCGGAGAAATATTTTTTAAGAATTCACCGCTGCACTATTGTTAACCTGGGGCAAATCGTTAAGATGGAAAAATGGCATAACGCCTCAATGATCATTCATTTAAAGGATGTGAATGAACCCTTTGTTATCAGCAAAAGATACACCTCGCTGATCAGGAATATGCAGAAATAGTTCTGCTCTTCAACTTTTATCCTAACCTGGATAAGCTAGAACCAAAAAGGAATAATGAATACCGAATACCGAATAAGGAATGCAGAATATCGAACAGCAAAAATTTCATCATTCATAATTCCTTGTTCAATATTCGATATTAAATTTTACAATTACTATTCTGTCAATCCGCCACGGATTACACGAACTTTTTTGTTTAAGCACTAAATGCTTGCTTCCCCAAATTCTTGTTAAGGTTAAAATTCAATAAAGTGCTTTTCTTGGGCGATAATTTCCAATACAAATATTTTCCCGCTAACTCCATTCTTTTCCCGCTAACAACATTTAGGCTTTATTTCCTCTTCTCGTCCCCGATTATAAGGACAGAGATTGATAATTTTATGAGGTTTCGATGAATACCGTGTTAGTTGTAGAAGATGAATTTAGTGTTAGAGAGAATATAAAAGATCTTTTGGAGGCAGAAGACTTCAATGTATTACTTGCTCAAGATGGAGTTGAAGGTTTTAAAAAAGCTGTGGAAGAATTACCCGATCTTATTCTTAGTGACGTACTGATGCCGAAGATGGATGGTTTTCAATTACTCTTAATGTTACAAAATGAAAAAGAAACTTCCCGCATCCCTTTCTTATTTATCACCGCAAAAATAGAAATGACCGACCTGAGAAAAGGTATGAACTTGGGCGCCGATGATTATATCATAAAACCCTTCAGAGCGCAGGAATTACTTGACGCGATAAACCTTCGTTTACGAAAAAAAGCAAATTACGGTGAAACCGCCGACGAACTTAAAGAAAAATTAGTGGTTCGTCTTCCGCACGAATTGAGAACTCCACTGGTTGGAATCATCGGTTTTTCAGAAATGCTGGGGGAAGAAATCGAGGGTCTTTCGGTGGAAGAAATAAAAGATATGGCTAACGTAATTAACAAATCCGGCAAACGGCTGCATAAACGAATTGAAAAATTTTTACAATACTCTGAATTGATCTCTCTGAGCAAAGATGGAGTTGCCGCCGCCGGATATATCGAGAAAAAAGTTGACGTGGACACCGAATTTGTTAAAATTATTGTCGCAAAAATTCTTGCAGATTTTGAACGCGCCAAAGATGTCAATATTTTATTTGAGAACGGCACTCTCAAAATCTCCGGAGACTACTATAAAATAATTCTCCTTGAGCTGGTTGAGAATTCATTAATATTTTCGAAAACCGGCTCCCCGGTTGAACTTAGAGGTTATGTGGACGGCGATTATTACAAAACCTCTGTCTACGATGAAGGAAACGGAATTGATAAAAAATCCTTGAAGAGCATCGGCATACTTAATCAATTCTCTAAAGAGATCTATGATCAAGAAGGACTTGGAATCGGGTTGGTATTAGTTAAGGAAATTGTAAAACTGTTTAACGGTTACTTAACTCTTGATAGTAAAGAAAATGAATTTACAAAAGTTGAATTCGCTATCCCATTAGAAACAGAAAGGTGATAAAATGGAACAATGCTTTCTCTCCTTCGAGTGCTTTAACAAAATAATGAATCTCATCACTTCACTTGATGAAAGCGCATCGTGCCTGCTTAAAATGTTAAACGATTCCCCTGTTTTAACTGAGTTTGAACTTCTCCAAAAAAAAAGATCTGAAAAGATACTGCTCGACATTATCGAGCGCTCAAAAAGAGTTAAACGTGATTGGATAGACACCGGATTAAACCAAAACAATTTTCCCGAAAAGATCAAAAACTTTAACACTGATTTCGGAAATATCCAAAATGATTTTACAACAATTTATCAGATCATCGAAGATATTTCTTCCGAAAATTTATTTGTAGACAACAATGGTAATTTAATTAAACAAACAAAGAGGAGATAAAATGGAAAACCGGAAAGATGATTCGTCGGAATTACTGCAGCTCGTCAGCTTTTTTATCGGAAGCGAAGAGTTCGGGGTTGATATTTTATACGTCCAGGAAATAAACCGGATGTTACAGGTTACTAAAGTGCCGAACGCTCCTGATTTTGTAAAAGGAGTAATCAACCTCAGAGGCAGAGTTATTCCTGTAATAGATTTGCGTTTAAGATTAGGGATGCCCCCAAAAGAACATGATAAAAACACCCGCATTATTGTTATTGAAGTTGGCGGAAAAACGGTTGGGTTTATCGTTGATTCTGTAAATGAAGTATTGCGAATCCCCAAAAGTGTAACGGAAGCTCCGCCGGAATTAGCGATGGGTATAAATTCAGAATATATACAATCCGTTGGCAAATTAGAGGACCGCTTACTTATCCTCATCGATCTTGAAAAAATATTAACCGTAGATGAGCACGAACATTTAAAGAATACCTTTGAGGAAGAACATGCTTAACAAAAAACAATTCCGTTATAAAACTTTTTTTACGACTCTATTAGCCGTAATAATCTCCGCAAGCTTTGGCGTACAGATAAGTGCACAAGTATGCGGAATCTCCGGCGCAAAACTTTGCGTGCCTGATGCCGGAGCTTTATCCGTAGGTACTTTTGAATTCGAACCTTCATTTTCGGTTTTCAGTTCCGCAAATAGATTTTGCGAATCAGGTAAAACCGAATGTCTCGGTGGTGAAAATATAACCTCATCCGTTATGTTCAGACTAACCGCCGGCGTTACGGAAGGATTGGAGGTCGGTACTGCTTTCTCATCTACTATTGAACAAATCTCATTCGGCGGAAAATATATTTTTACCGATCTGGAAAAATTTAATCTTGCGTTCATTAGTGGTATCTCGTTACCGGCGGGGAATAAATTTATTGCCGATACGTTGGTTTATGACGAACATCATCTAATGTCCTCATTCGGTTCAATTGCCTCACTTGAATTAACCGACTATTCATCTCTCGACTTTATCTTTTCTTACACGCGAATTCACGGCGTTCACCCGTTCAACAATATTTTAAACTATGGTATTGGTGTGGGTGACTGGTTCACGGAAAAATTTCAAGGTGTGGTAGAGTTAAATGGATTTTCAACTTATAACGGAAAGCTGCAATCGCACAAGTTATCCGTTAATCCCGGCATCACTTATAAAACCTCGGACCGGCTTCTTTTTGTCTTCGGTTTTCAGTTTGATTTATTGGGCAAAAATGAAGATAAAGGTTACGCATACTATTCAGCTTTTACGATAACATTATGAAAACAATTAATTATTTAACAAATGAGGCAAAGATGAAACAACTATCCGGGTATCACATCACTGTTTTAATTTTTTCAACTCTCTGTTTTTTCTGGAGCGCCCCTCTTCTAAACGCTCAAAAAGAATCGGAAGAAAAATCACTTCAACTTCTTTTAGATGGTAACCAACGTTTTACTTCCGGACAGTTCGCTAAAAAAGATTTTGTTGAAGAACGGGCTGAATTAACCAAGGGACAGCATCCTTACGCAATTATTCTCAGTTGTTCCGACTCACGTGTTCCCCCGGAAATAATTTTTGATGAATCACTTGGTAAATTATTTATTATCAGAGTAGCAGGTAACGTAGTAGATTCAGTTATACTCGGAAGCATAGAATACGCCGCCGAACACTTACATACAAAACTATTAATAGTTCTGGGACACGAATCTTGCGGTGCGGTTACCGCGGCGCTAAAGGGTGGAGAAGTTCCCCCGAACATTGCTCAAATTGTTAAACGGCTTGAGCCCGCTGTAAAAAAAGCCTTATCACAAAAATTGGAAAAATCTCATGAACTGGATTTTGCGATTGAAGAGAACGTGAAAGACCAGATAAAGGCAAGTCTTAATAACAGCGCCATTCTAAAAGAACTTGTTGAAAGCAAAGAATTACAAATTGTCGGCGCGGTTTACAACTTAAAAACCGGCGCTGTAAAAGTGTTACACACCGGAACAGAAGAATAAACAAATAAACAATCTATAAACAGAAGGAATCACAAAATGAACTGGTTTTACAATCTAAAAATCGGAAAAAAACTCATGTTGAGTTTTGTTATTGTCGCCGCCATTGCCGGTATTATTGGTTACGAGGGGATATCAAGCATAAATACCGTTGAAGAACAGGGAATGTTATTATTTGAAAAAAATACTATTCCGCTGCAAATTATTGGCGATATATCAACAAATTTTCAAAGACAGAGGACCAATACTCTCGAAGCTATTATTGCGACAGATCCTTTGGTTAAAGCGGATAATAGGAAACGAATTGATGAAAGAGACGCGGCAATCGATAAGCTTCTGCCTGAATATGAAAAAACTTTTGTAGATGAAGAAGACAAAAAACTATACGGGGATTTTGTAGCAAGTTTTAGAGCGTATGAGACTGAACGGGATGAGGCGTTGTCACTCTCACAGCAGGGTAATGACCAGCAGGCTTTGGCGATATACATGAGTGAAATTAATAAGCTGCGTAAAGTTGTTGAAGCGAATATTGAAAAACTGGATGAAATGAATTATAGTGACGCTAAAGAAAGAGCGGAATTTAATGAGAAAACTTCAAGCGCTGCGGTTAGTTTGATGACCATCTTGATGATTGGCGGCGTTGTTCTGGCTATTGTATTGGGATTTTTCATTTCCAAAATAATCAGTAATCCTCTCAATAAATTAACCGACGCTACACTGAAAATATCAAACGGTCAAACTGATGTTGTTGTTGCCATAGAATCCAAGGATGAACTTGGAGTTTTAGCGGAAAACTTTAACGCAATGGTTGAAAAAATAGAGATGCAAATCCAGTATATGGCTAATCTGCCTACTCCTGTAATGATCGTAGATAAAGAATATAATGTTACTTATATGAATAAGATGGGAGCTCAGGTAGTGGGTAAAACCCAGGAAAGTTGTTCCAAAGAGAAGTGTTACAATTTGTTCAAGACCGAACATTGCAACACTTCCGAATGCCGTGTTCGTCAAGCGATGGATCAAAAATCTGTCAGAAATGGAGAAACAATTGCAAGACCTCAAGGAAGAGATATTCATATTATGTACACGGGCGCTCCCGTAGTTGATCGATCCGGTAAATTAGTTGGCGCTTTGGAATTTGTCGCTGACATTACCGAAGCAAAAGAAATGCAAAATTATCTTACCAGAACTACAAATACGTTATTGGTAGAAATGGATAAATTTGCTGAAGGTGACCTGACTGTTGAAGTAGTTCCGGAAAAAGAGACTGACGATATCGGAAGACTATTCCAGGGATTCAACAAATCAGTTCAAAATATCAAAAGGATCGTTGAAAGCGTAAAAGATGCCGTAGAAGCTACTGCGAGTGCGAGCACGGAAATAAGTTCAAGCAGTGAAGAAATGGCAGCCGGAGCGCAGGAACAAAGCAGCCAAACCACAGAAATAGCGGGCGCGGTAGAGCAAATGACCAAAACAATTCTTGAAACCTCACAGAACTCTTCCAAAGCAGCCGAAGCGGCAAAGAACGCGGGAAATGTTGCAAAAGATGGAGGAAAAGTAGTAAATCAAACCATAGAAGGGATGAACCGAATTGCCGAGGTAGTAAAGAAATCAGCGGAAACGGTACATGAGTTAGGCAAAGGAAGTGACCAGATAGGCGAGATCGTACAAGTGATAAATGATATCGCCGACCAGACAAATCTTCTTGCCTTAAACGCGGCGATAGAAGCAGCCAGAGCCGGAGAGCAAGGCAGAGGTTTTGCGGTAGTAGCCGATGAGGTAAGAAAGTTAGCCGAACGAACGACCAAAGCGACGAAAGAAATAGCAACAATGATCAAACAGATACAGAAAGATACCGGAGGAGCCGTAGAGTCAATGAACAAAGGAACGGAAGAAGTAGAGAAGGGAAAAGTACTTGCACAGAAAGCCGGCGAGTCGTTAAAAGAAATAATAGTTGGAGCCGAACAAGTAGTGGATATGTCAACGCAGGTAGCCGCGGCAAGTGAAGAACAATCAAGCGCGGCAGAACAGATAAGCAAGAATATTGAGGCGATAACGAGTGTAACGCAGGAAAGCGCCGCGGGAGTACAGCAAATAGCCCGCGCGGCGGAAGACTTGAACCGATTGACCGTAAATCTGCAGGAATTAACGTCAAGATTTAAGATAGAAAAATCATCTTTTGAGCACCGTGGGGGAGAAAGCCGGACGGAAAAAAGTCATATAACGGTTGGTTCAAAAGGATCGTTGGTTCATCATCATACTCCTCATCACAATTGAGGGATATGAAGAAGAATTATCACAAGTAAATAGAACCTTGGGAACTGAACTTATTTGTTTGTGGTGAATGATTGAACGTTTGCATGAATGAAACCCGGTATCCATTCTTTTTAGATTGCAGTAGCACAGATTTTTGTCTGTGCTACTGTAGTTTTTCTAATTTAGTTTTAGGCAGGATGCAGTAAATTATGTCGGTCTAAATTAATTATATTGCACCGTAGAAAAGTAGTTATCTCTTCGATGGATCAAGGGAAATTAACCACTACTCAAAAATAGAAAAATAAAAGAAATCGTTAATCACTCGTAAATGAAAATTAGAAAAATCAGAGCAATTGCGGATGATCTGTTTGAGCAGAATAAGTATGAGGAAGCTTTCTACTTATATGATGAAATTTATTCCCGGATATGGAGTGCACTTGGTTCAATCCAAACCGGGTTAAATGACTTTTCTTCCAATTTTCTTGGTAACAGCTACCAGTCATTTTATAAGTTAAAAAACTACTTTACGTTACAAGCCGCTGAAACAGTTTTCAAAAAAAGGTTTGAACTGGATGTTGACCAGACCTTAAACGAAATGACTTTTACTACCTTTGGACATATTCAATGTATCAGTTACTCACCGTTTTTAACCAAAACAATTTCTGCGGATGTGGTCTATCTTGAATTCTTGATTCTTCAGACACTGATAAATGAAGGGGATAAAGATGATTGGATAAACCAGTTATTTAAAGTTGCTACACCAATTTCGGAAGACCTGCGTCTCAAAAAAATTCGTTGTAATCTAACTGATTCAACTCTTAAAAAACTCGTGGCTGAAAATGCCGAAAAACTTAAAACCACCGACTGGAGAGATGTGAACATCTGCATCCTGGATTACCTTTTTAATATGGGAGATAATTTTTCCGATCTTTATTTATCAATCAAAAAAATTGTCGGTACATATTTCCGGCAAAAAACTCATCGAAATAAAAAAACGGATAAAAAAGGGAAGACTCAACAAGAAAATTATAAAAAGCAAAGCTATGAGCGTTATGAAAAATACGAGCGGTATGAGAAGTATGAAAACACTTCTTTTTTCACCAAAGATAGTTTTGATGCGACACGCGCAACTGATTTTGAAAAAACAAAATATTATACACAAGTATTAGCATTAACGGGAAAGATCAATAAAGCTTCCATCCGTAAAAAGTATTTGGAGTTGATCGCCCAATATCATCCCGACAAGGTTTTTGAACTTGGCGAGGAATTAAAAATCCTAGCTGAAATAAAAACTAAACAGCTTAATGCTGCTTATGATTGGCTAAAGAAAAATTACACGGTTTAACTTTTCTTTAATGTTGGTAGTGAAAAAGGATTGTGTAAATGGGAATTCCCGTGTGTAGAGCGGAACGGAACGAAGCCTGAGCATAGCGAAAGCGAGTGCGGCAGAAAAAAGTCAGACAGCTGTTGGCTCAAAAGGATCGTTTATTCATTACCATGCGCAGCATAATTAAGAGTCGGGTAAAAGTTAGTTAATTGCAAAATCTTGGGGTTAATAATAAAAGTAAATGATTAGTCAAGCGCTGCCGAGTATAACGAAGCAGCGCTTCTCTTTGTTTTTAAACATTTCTTTGCAAAATTGCACCATCTTTCACCAAACATTTAACAAATATGAAACCTTGGGCAAAAATTTTATTAGGTTCAGTCGTTTCGCTTGTCCTTATTCTTCTTATCGCAGGTTATTTCTTCCGGCAGATGTTATACAATTCACTTCCCGAATATGATGGAGAATATCAAGCGAAAAAAATAAAAAGTGATGTGGAAATTTACTTTGATTCTTTAGCGACTCCATATATTGTTACCGATAATGAAGAGAGCGCGGCGTTCGCCCTGGGATTTTTACATGCCCGCGAACGTTTATTCCAAATGGATCTAATTCGCCGTGCCGGGGAAGGAAGATTGAGTGAAGTCTTCGGAAGCAAAACTCTGGCTTTCGATAAAATGTTTTTAACCGTGGGGATAAAACAAACTGCCGGGAAAATGTTTCAATCGGCGCATCCCGAAACTAAAAAAATGCTTTCCGCTTACGCTGATGGTGTAAATTATTTCATCAAGAAATTCCACAAAAAACTTCCCATCGAATTTGATGTACTGAAGTATGATCCGTACGAGTGGAAACCGGTTCACAGCTTAATGATCGTTCGCTTAATGGGTTGGGAATTGAATATTAGTTGGTGGACAGATATTATTTTTACACAGTTAGTGCAGCAGCTTGGCGAAGAAAAAGCTAGATTGATTCTGCCAGATTATCCTGAAAACGCGCCGACGATTATTCCTTCTTCACTAATGAACGCGCCGAAAATAACTTCCGCGTTCATCGATGTTAACCGCGCATATAAAGAGTTTACCGGATTTACCGGAACACATATCGGCTCGAACAATTGGGTGGTGAATAAAGAAAAATCACTAAGCGGTAAACCGGTTATTGCTAACGATCCGCACCTAGCATTTACTGCTCCCGGTAAATGGTACGCTGCGGTAATCCGTGCGGGAGATTATCAGGTTGAAGGTGTAACACTTCCAGGCGTACCTGCAGTGGTTATCGGGAAGAATAAAAATATCTCGTGGGTGCTAACAAACGTTATGGCAGATGACGCTGATTTCTATTTTGAAAAACTTGATTCAACCGGAAAGAAATATTTTTGCGATAACGTGTGGCGTTCGTTAAAAATTAGAACGGAAAAAATAAAAGTAAAGGATGAACCGGACGCTTCAATTGAAATAAAAGAAACTCACCGTGGTCCAATAATCTCCAATATTCACGCTTTCAACTCGATGTATCCGAATTCGCTCGACAAAAATTTGAACATCAGTATGCGCTGGACGGGTAATGATGTGAGCGATGAATTTTTTGCTTTTTATTCTGTGAACAAAGCGGCGGATTGGAACAGTTTCAAAAAAGCAGTATCCAACTTTACCGTGCCGGGACAAAATTTTGTTTACGCCGATGTGAAAGGGAACATCGGTTATCTTTGCGCCGCAAAACTTCCCGTTCGTGCTACAAATTCACCAACATTTGTTTTTGATGGAACAATTACGGCAAATGATTGGAAAGGATTTGTTCCCTTTGAACAAATGCCGATGCTCTATAATCCGACGCAAAATTTTATTGCTTCCGCAAATAATAAAACAGTAAAAGATTTTCCCCATCATATTTCAAACTTATGGGAACCATCATCACGAATCGAAAGAATCACACAGCTCTTAACTGCAAAAGAAAAACATTCACCTGATGATTTTCAACATTATCAAACGGATTTTGTTTCTCCCTATGCTAAAAATATTACAAAGTATATTCTTCAAGCATTTGAAGGGAAAAAAGTTAAAGATAAAAATCTTGCCGAAGCAATTCAACTATTTAAAGAATGGAACGGTAAGTTCGATGCGTTTTATCAAACCCCCACTATTTATGCTGTGTTTCTCACTCATCTTTTAAAAAATACGTTTGAAGATGATCTTGGTTATAATCTTTATAATGAATTTCTTTTTGTCCCGAATGTGCCGTATAGAGTGATCCAAAGAATTTTAACGGAAAATACTTCTACAATTTTTGATGATAAAACAACTTCAAAAATTGAGACGCGGGATGACATGATCAGAAAAAGTCTAAGCGATGCATTAACCGATCTGGAAACAAAAATGGGAACAGACATCGATCAATGGCAATGGGGTAAACTCCACTCACTCACTTTTAAACATTTTTTTAGCGGCGAAAATAAGTTAATTGATGATCTGGTCGATATTGGTCCTTTTGGAATTGGCGGTGACGGCACAACTTTGTTCAATACAGAATATACATTTAATCATTACGCGGGAGATGTGAGAGCGTTCCAGCATAAAGAATATGAAAATCATCTCGGACCATCGATGCGGTTTATTTATGATTTTGCTAATCCCGATGAATTTTATTTGGTATTGCCCACAGGTGAATCAGGTCATCCGCTGAGCAAGCATTATCAAGATCAAACAAAATTATGGTTGAGTGGGAAGTATGTTAAAATTAAAACTGATAAGGCTTCTATCAACAGTTTGAAAAATAAAATTACTTTGGTGAGGTAATTAAGATTGAAAACGATTAACCTTTTGATCAAGTTTTAACAGATCACGCCGCCGCCGAGGCAGTAATCGCCATCGTAGAAAACGGCAAACTGTCCGGCTGCAATCCCTCTGTCAGGTCTGTCTATTGTCACTTCAGCAAGATTACCATTTTGAAATTTTAGCGAGCAGTTGAAAAAATGTTCTCCATGCCGGATCTTTACTAAAAGATTTTCTTTCGTCGGCTGTTCGTTTATCCAATTAAAATTAGTTACGGAAAAATGATTTTTTTCTTTTTCGATCAACTCAACATTTTTTGAAATGAGAATTTTATTCTCTGCAATATTCTTTTCAACCACAAACCACGGACCTCCGCTTAATCCCAAACCGCTTCGTTGCCCGATAGTAAAATAATAGTAACCGGGATGTTTGCCGAGAACTTTCTCGGTTTCCATTTCAATAATGTCGCCGGGAAGTTCACCAAGATGATGTTTGATAAAATCGGAAAATTTTATTTGTCCGAGGAAGCAAATACCCTGGCTGTCCTTGCGTGATTGATTTGCGAGATCGTATTCCGCAGCAATTTTTCTGATTTCCTTTTTCTCATACTTACCGATTGGGAAAAGAGCTCGCGATAATTGTTGTTGAGTCAAGTATGCGAGAAAATAAGTTTGGTCTTTGATCGGATCTGGGGAACGCTTTAAATTATACTTCTCATTCTCGTAAGAAATGTTTGCATAGTGACCTGAGGCGACTTTCTCAAAACTTGAATCAATTTTGTCATAGAATTCGCCGAACTTAATTAAACGGTTGCAGAACATATCGGGGTTAGGCGTACGTCCTTCTTTTATTTCGCTTATAGTGTAAGAGACAACTTTGTCCCAATATTCATTTTGAAGCGAGAGAACATCAAGCGGAACATTTGCCTGTTCGCAGACTTTACGCACAAATTCCAGGTCTTCTTCCCAGGGACAATCGCCAAGGAAAGAGAACTCATCCTGGAGCCAGATTTTTAAATAGAAAGCGGTAACGTCGTGTCCTTCATTCTTTAATAATTGAAGCGCAACAGAGCTATCAACGCCGCCGGAAACCAATACTGCTATTTTCATAATTTCATTTTTTGTTAGAGTAAATTTAAGAAGAAAAAGTTTGAGAAGTTGAAGGTTAAGTAATGAGTTTATTGTTTGAGGACAAAGTATTGGGAAATATGAAGCCAGAATAACTTAATTGAAACGCCGTTTTTTGGCGCAATGCGCACCCAAAACCTAATACTCCCCAATCCTCATTTTTAAACAAATAAATATTAAATTAGCACTACAAAAAAATGAGATACTGTGAAAGTAATTGAACATCTACAAAGTGCCAAAGATCCGTTAATCAGTTTTGAAATTATTCCGCCTAAACGGGGCGGAGATATTAAAAGTCTCTTGCAGGTAATTGATGACCTCGCAAAATATAATCCTCCGTTTATAGATATTACGAGCCACGGTGCCGAAATTGTTTATGAAGAAACGACTACCGGAATAAAGAAAAAAATTATTAGAAAGCGCCCCGGAACGCTTGGTATCTGCGCTTTGATCCAGAATAAATATAATATCGACGCTGTGCCGCATATCCTTTGTAAAAATTTTACGCGCGAAGAGACGGAAGATTTTTTAATCGAATTAAATTATCTTGGCATAGAGAATCTTCTGGCGATCCGCGGCGATGACAGCGGATTTGTAAAACCTGTTCCGCACGGCAGAAGCGCGAATGATTATGCCGTTGATCTGGTTGCGCAAGTGAACGCGATGAACAACGGAAAATATTTGGAAGAAAATTTGTTAGACGCAAAAGCGACTGATTTTTGCGTTGGGGTTAGCGGATACCCGGAAAAACATTTTGAATCACCCAACTTAAAACTTGACATTAAATACGCAAAGCAAAAAATTGAAGTCGGCGCCGACTACATCGTTACACAAATGTTTTACGATAACAATGTTTATTTTGATTATGTGAATGCCTGCAAAGAAGAAGGAATTGAAGCGCCGATAATTCCCGGTTTGAAAATTCTATCGGTTAAATCGCATCTCACAAACATTCCGAGAAACTTTTATATTAATATTCCGAGTGAATTGGCGGAAGAAGTAATGGCGGCTAAACCTGAATATGTTTTGGAGATTGGAGTAAACTGGGCTGCAAAACAAGCGGAAGAATTGTTTAACCGGAATGTGCCGAGTATTCATTTTTATATTATGCAGAACTCAAAACCGATCAATCTCTTGATGAAAAAATTAAATCTTCATTCTAAAAAATTGGTTGTAAAAAAATAATATGCTTGGAATAACAAAACGAATTTCGAAAAAATTAAAATGGGGAATTGCCGGCTGCGGAAAGTTTACCGAAACAGCAATTCTTCCAACGTTTAATTTAATTCCCAGATCAAAGGTAAACGCGATCTTTAGCGGCGATGCGAAGAGAGCGAAATCTTTAGCGGAAAAATTTCTCATCCCGAAATCATTCAATAATTTTGATGAGTTTCTACAATCTGAAATTGATGTAGTTTATATCGCAAGCGCCAACGCTAATCACTACGAACAGGTAATAAAAGCGGCGAAAGCAAAAAAACATATTCTTTGCGAAAAACCTATGTCGGTAACATCTGCACAGGCGGAAGAAATGGTTCAGGTTTGCAAAGAGAACGGCGTGTTGTTTGCCGTTGATTTTGTTTACCGATTTCATCCGTTGGTAGAAAAAACAAAAGCGATAATCGACGCTTCACTACTCGGTAAAATCCTCTACATCAATGCTGAGTTCAACATTAATTTAATTCCGCGCGATAACTTCCGGTATAGCAAATCAGCGGCGGGCGGCGGCGCTATTCGAGATTTGGGAACGCACCTTCTCGATTTAATGCGTTATCTTCACGGAGAAATTGTAGAGATCAGCGGTGTAAATGAAAGCCTTTCTTACAAATCCGAAGTTGAAGATTTTGCATCGGGAATTGTAAAGTTTGAACGTGGAGGATACGGACATTTTCAAGTTGCCTACTGTATGCCGAAATCCTTCAATCGAATTGAGATCATCGGTACAAAGGGCGCAGTTAGTATTGATGGGCTAATCAGCGCCCGTTACGGCTCATCAAAGTTAAGCATCCTTTTAGAAGGTGAAGGGAAAAAAGTTTTTAGAAAAAGAGCGAATAAACTTTACCGGTTGTTAAAATCGGTTACAAAATCTTTTATAAAAAATGAAACGCCCCTTGTTACCGGTGAAGACGGATTGGCAAATATGAGATTAATGGAAAAGTTTGAAAATAGATGCAGCAACGGGAAGAGTTAATCGCTTTTTGTCATAAAGTTTACGAGAAAGAATTTGTTTCGGCTTACGACGGTAATTTATCTACAAGAACTTCCAGCGGAACCATTCTTATAACTCGTTCGGCTGTTTGCAAAGGTGATGTTACCGGTAAGGATATTTTAGAAATTAACATGAACGGTGAGATAATAAATGGAACCGGAAAAATTTCCACCGAGAACAAACTCCACTTATTTATTTATCAAAATAGAAAAGAAGTAAACGCGGTCGTTCATGCACATCCGGTTTATGCTACGGCATTCGCTTCCGCAAGAGAATCTTTAGATCGACCAATTTTCCCGGAAGTTATTTTAACCTTGGGGCGAATTCCACTCTGTAAATACGCCACTCCATCAACAGATGAATTGCCGGAAAGTTTGAAGAATCACATCAATTACGCAAATGTATTTTTGCTTGAGAATCATGGAGCTGTATCCATAGGTGTAAATTTAAAACAAGCTTATTTCCGAATGGAAAAATTAGAACACACAGCTAAGACAATGTTTGTTGCTAATAAACTTGGCGGTGTAAAGGAAATTCCAAAGTATAAATTAGATGCACTTTATTCGGTAGCAGAAAAAAGTTATGGAATAAAGTTGGATGAAAAGAACAAATTTTAAATTCAAATTTTTTGTGAACCGAATTACATTTTAACACTATGAACAAAAAGAAATTAAATGTTGCGCTGTTAGTTGGCGGTGCATCAGCCGAAAGGGAAGTATCGAAACATTCGAGCCAGGCAATTTATGCCGCTCTTGTGGAACTCGGTTATTCTGTAAAACTGATCGATCCCGGTTATGGAATAAATCAACCTGAACAGCCGGAAGATTTTTTTTCTGATAAAGAATTCTTCCCCGTTTCTGCACGTAATTACCTTGAGGCTTTAAATTCATCATTGTTCGATGATGTTGATGTTGCTTTTCTCGGTTTGCACGGCGAGTGGGGTGAGGACGGAATTATTCAATCGCTGTTGGAGTTGCGAAACATTAAATACACCGGTTCGGATGTTCTCGCCAGTTCGTTAACCATGGATAAAATGATGTCCAAAATTGTTATGCGCGATCATAACATTTCCGTTCCAACCGGATTTGTGATAGAGAAAAAGTATTCATACGAATCCGTTCTGCAAAAAATAAAAAGTGAGTTCACTTTTCCACTGATCATTAAACCAAATGATCAAGGCTCAACCTTTGGATTGACGGTTTGTGAAAAAGAAGATGATGTTAAGAATGCATTAACACTTTCGTTTCAATATTCAACGAAAACTTTAGTTGAAGAATTTATTCCCGGCAGAGAATTAACCGTTGGAGTATTAGCGGATAAAGTTCTTCCGGTTCTTGAAATTCGACCGAAACACAATTTATATGATTACGAATGTAAATACACAAAAGGAATGAGCGAATACATTGTTCCCGCTGAAATTCCGGAAGAGTTAGCCGGGAAAATTCAAGAACAAACTAAGCGCGCCTTTGTCTCGCTTGGATGCAGAGGATATGCCCGCGCAGATTATCGTTTAAATGAGTCTGGAGAATTTTATTGTTTAGAAGTTAATTCTTTACCGGGAATGACGGCGACAAGTCTACTTCCCAAAGCAGCAAAAGCAGTCGGAATTTCCTTTCCGCAATTAGTTGAAAAAATTGTAAACCTTGCACTTGAATGAAACTAAATTTTTCGAAACAAAAAATTCTACTGGTAATATTTTTTACTATCGCCCTGGCTGGATTTGCCTATCTCTCTTTTAACGAAACCGGGATCATCAAATATGTAAAAGTGAAAAGTGAAGTTGACTCGCTAAAAGCTGTGGTAAACAAATTGAAGGAAGAGAACAAAATAATTTCTGCGGAAAATGATTCACTTATAAAAAAAATCCCGGCAAAGATTGAACGGGTTGCACGGGAGAAATACTCGATGAGCAAGAAAAATGAAATCGTGATCAAGATCGAAAAACAATAATTGCATACTATAAAAACTTGAAAACAAACCAATCCAATCTGAACACTCCCCTCGCTGAAAGAGTCCGACCTATGAGTCTGCACCACTTTTTCGGGCAGGAACATCTTCTTGGCAAAGGAAAACCGATCCGGTTGATGATAGAGTCCGACGCGCTTTCCTCCTTTATTTTGTGGGGTCCTCCCGGCACCGGGAAAACTACTATTGCAAAATTAATTGCTCTAAATACCAAATCCGATTTTTTTCAAATTAACGCTGTCTCTTCCGGCGTAAAGGAAATTAGAGAAATTATTTCTGCCGCGACTAAGAATAGAGAGCATCATAAAAAAACGATTTTGTTCATTGATGAAATTCACCGCTTTAATAAAGCGCAGCAAGATGCGCTTTTAAGCGCGGTGGAATCGGGCATACTCACATTGATCGGAGCAACAACAGAAAACCCGTCTTTTGAAGTGATTTCTGCATTGCGTTCACGTATGAGAATTTTCACTTTAAAGGAATTGGAAAAAGAAGAACTCGAAAAAATTATTGATTCGGCAGTACAGAAAGATGAATTACTTTCATCCTATTCCATAAATATTGTCGACAAAGATTTTCTACTTTATCTTTCAGGTGGCGATGCTCGCACGATGCTCAATATCCTTGAAGCAGCGGTTCTTCAAGAAAAAGAAAAAGGGAAAATAGAGTTAACTAAAGAAGTTTTTGAAAATGTTGTTCAGCAGAAAAATATTCTGTACGATAAAGATGGCGAAGAACATTTCAATCTGATTTCCGCTTTCATAAAAAGTATTCGTGGAAGTGATCCGGATGCAGCATTGTACTGGATGGCGCGAATGTTAGCCGGAGGCGAAGACCCGCTGTTTATTGCTCGCAGAATGATTGTGCTCGCTTCGGAAGATATTGGGAACGCTTCACCGAACGCATTACTGCTTGCGGAAGCTTGTTTTTCGGCTGTTTCAAAAATTGGTATGCCGGAATCGAGAATAATTCTTGCGCAATGTGTTACGTACTTGGCTTCTTCCGTTAAAAGTAACGCATCTTATTCCGCTATAGAAAAAGCGTTTAGAGATGTTGAGCAGAAACCTTTCTACAAAGTTCCGCTTCATCTGCGAAATGCCCCGACTGCATTAATGAAAAAGCTTGGTTACGGTAAAGAATATAAATATGCGCATGAGTTTAAAAATCATTTTGTAGAAGAGAATTATTTCCCCGAAGAGATGAAGGGAACGCAATATTATTTCCCTTCGGAACTTGGACAAGAAAAAACTCTGAAGGAGCGATTAAAATTGTTGTGGAAAAAATTCAAGAAGTATGAATGACGCTTAAATGGCGACGAACACTTTCCCGGGAAGTTGTTTCACCAATCCTTTAAACTCAAGCGTGAGCAAGTTAACCAAGCAATCTGAAGTCGAAAGTCCGGTCTGTGTGGCAATATTGTCTATCTGCATTTCCTTATTATCAAGAACAGTAAGAATTTTTTGTTCAAATAGACTAAGATCAATGTGAGGTTTTGGAATGGTTTTTCCGATCACCGGTTTTAATTTTAATTCGAGCTCGATAAGGATATCTTCCGGAGTTCTTACAAGTTTTCCGCCGCCTTGTTGTATCAGCGCGTTAGTTCCTTCCGATTGTTTGATCCCCAAATTTCCCGGAATCACAAATACCTCTCTTCCTTGATCCAACGCGAACTCCGCGGTTTGAAGCGCGCCGCCTTGCATTCCCGATTCGACTACAACGCAGCCAAGACTTAACCCGGAAATTATTCTATTCCGGGAAGGAAAATTTTGCGCATCTGGTTTTGTTCCTAAAGGAAATTCACTGATCAACATTCCTTGTTCGGGAATTTGTTCGTACAGTTTTTTATTCTCCGGAGGATAGATAACGTTGATTCCACAGCCAAGTACTGCAACGGTTCGTCCATTCACTTTTAACGCAGCTTGATGCGCAACGGAATCAATTCCTCTCGCCAATCCGCTTGTAATAGTTATTCCTTGGGCGGCTAATTCAGTTGAAAATTTTTCCGCTTGTAATTTACCGTAAGTTGTTGGTTGTCTTGTTCCAACAATTGCAATAGGGTAATTATCTTTTTCGGTAAACTCTCCTTTAACGTAAAGGATCATCGGAGGATCATAAATCTTTTTTAGTAGATTCGGATAAGCTTCATCAAAAAAGGAGATAGCTTTTATTCCATGTGATTGAAGTGAGGAAAATTCTTTTTCAAATTTTGAAAAGGATGCGGGAATATTTTTTTTCGCTTCGGATAATTTTTTTGAAAGAAAAACTCCTATTCCTTCAACATCAGAAAGTGATGCCGGATCGGCTTCTAAAATATTATCTATGGAATGAAAAGATGAAAGGAGATTTCTAATTTTTACGGGACCGATTCCGTCGATCGAAAGAAGAAATCTAAGTTGAGCGAATTCTTGAAAAGATGTTCCCACCGAAATTCTCTTTATAAGTTTGAGTAATCTATCTTATCCACAATAGCTACAATTATTGAATGAACCGGGGCTTTTTTGTTTTTTATTATTTGCTGAACCGCATCTCCCTCTTGCACCAAAAGTACAGTGTCACCTATGCCGGAATCGATCAGATCAATAGCAACCACATCTTGCTTTCCAATAAATTTACCCTCGAGATCGATTTGGTGAACGATCATTAATTTATTCCCGTTCAGGTGTTCGTTTTTGTGTGTTGAAACAACGTTCCCTTTAACCTTAGCGAGAACCACGTTACTTTGTTTCCTGCTGTGTTGGTTCTTTCTTTTTGATTAAGATGGAGAGCGGGAATAAAATTACGTAAACAACGATAAGAATTATCGGCGCCAAATAAAGTGAAACACTACTGCTCCAGGGTTTTACAGAAAGAAAGTAATAACCAAGAATTGAAAGTAATAAACCTAAGCCCAAAACAACATAGTTTAATTTCGACCAATAAATATTAAAAGGAGAAGATAAAACTTTTGATACTTTTAAGGTTCCTTTTTTTCTAATCGATTTTGCCATAAACATCTCTCATTAAAAAGTAAAATAAAAACCCAGTGCCGGGGAAAACACTGGGCTGTCTGTATAATCTTGCAGACCAGGGGAGAAATCTGCAAGAAAGACACTGAAAATATAGAACTTCAAATGCACATTGTCAATGATTACTTACTAAGCTGATAGACAATTTTTCTTATGGTGTCAAATTGAAGGTAAGGATATTCTTCTCTGATCGCGTCAATTGCGTCACCCGCACTAATTTTACTTGTACGGAGCGTTCTAAATTGTTTGCGAATTTTATAATCACGAACCGATTTTTCGTCGATGAGCCCGTGCTCGTTCAACAATTGATAAATGTCGTCGCTGATAAGATCAGACAACGGATTTTCCATTTTTGATTTTACAGTTAGCATATGTATCACCTTTTGTTAGTTTTTATTGAACATTACTCAAGGTATCAATGGTCTATAATTTCCCTTTCGTTTTTAATTAAACAAAATTCTTTTTAAAAGAATTCCATACTTTATGAATTAGACGCCTAACTGTAAGCGGAAGTTTAAGAATTAGAAAAACTTCACGAGTAATTTTACCTTTTTTCTAAACAAAGTCAATAGTTTTTTTGAATATTTGTTCTACATCAACATTGAAAACTTAACTACAGGCAGTTACAAAAGATCGTCACTCTCTTAACAATCCCTAAATATTTTGGTTTGGGGGGAAAATTTTCCGCAAATATTTTAAAATTTATAATTAACTTTGAACTTATCAATAATAATTAGTTTACTCTATGCAGAAAAAAATAAATGCAAAATTAGCGCTTTTTACGGTAGTTATACTCTTCCAAAGTTTTATACTATCCCAAAACAAAAACGAATTTAATTTTGACTCAACCCCAAGGCAAAGTACTATAAGCGTTACGATTGGTGGAGATTTTATAGTTACCGGGACTTTCCCGGCAGTAATCGGTGAAAGAGTTGACCAGTTTGTAACAAGAATTTTTAATGCGGCAAAAACTGAAAGAGTAGGTACAACGGCAAATGCGGAACAAAGAGAGTTAGTTTTCAAACAACTTGCTGATTTCACTAAAAGAGATATTCAAGTTAAAAGAGTTAATGGGCAGAAATTAACGATAGATATAGAAAAATATCGATTTACGGGAGATTATTCCCAGAATCCCTATCTTCAGAATGATGACGTGATTCTCTTTCCTTTTAACGACCGCGAGAGAAATTTTATTTTTATTACGGGGGCTATTAATAGGAATTCTTCAACCTGGGGGAATGCCCAAACTGTTAAATTTCAATTTGTTGATGGAGACAGATTGGAAGACGCTATCCTTTTCGCTGGCGGACTCGATAAAGGATTCGATAGAATTACTTCGGCTGAAATTAGCAGGCTTGACGCCACCGGAGAAAAAGAAAACAAGTTTATTGTCAATATAAGTGATAACCCACCCTTAAAAAGAGGTGATAGAATTACAATTCTTGGTGATGAAACATTTCGAAGAGATTTTACTGTTACTGTGGCCGGTGAAGTTTCCCGTCCAGGGACTATCACGATTTCAAAAGGATCCTCAACTCTTAAAGAAGTAATTGAAAAAGCGGGTGGTTTTCTGCCTTCTGCAGATCTTTCAAGGGCGGAATTGATTAGAGGAGCAAATGTATTCAAATCAACACTTTTTTCCGAAGAACTCGATCAATTTTTAATGAATCGTATGGCGGAAATTACTCAAGAAGATTCAGTCTCATTAGCTATTGATAATAAACTTCGTTTTATTAGAGGAAACGGTGTATTGGACTTTTCAAAGATAAATGATACTTCTTCAGCAGCGAGCAAATTTTCAGTTAGGAACGGAGATTATATCCACATTCCCGAAAAACTAAACCTTGTATATGTATTTGGACAAGTCTATACTCCCGGATATATTGCCTTCCTCGATGGGAAAGGAGTTGATTATTATATCTCCAAAGCTGGCGGAAAAGGTCAAAATGCAAAAGAAGATATTTATTTAATTAAAGGAAAAAGCCGGAGTTGGACAAAAATCGAAAAGGATGTGTCGTATACGATAGAACCGGGCGATTTTATTTGGTTGCCCAAAGAACCGGTAAGAACGTTTAGTTTTTATTTGGATAGAGTGATGGCGATAAGCAGTATTGTTACGGCGTTAGCAACAGTGCTGTTGTTGGTGATACAGTTTAAGAAATAGAAATTAGTTCTTATCAATTTTCTCAATTTTATAATTTTTTAGAGTAAATAATGGACGAAATGAAAAAAACAGCAGGTTTTTCAGATTATATATACATTCTTTATAAATGGAAGAAGTTTCTTTTCATAAATCTTTTTATAATAACAATTTCCGCTGTCGGCATAACTTTTTTAATCCCTAAAACTTATAAATCAAGTGCAGTTGTAATGATTCCGCCTGAGAATTCATTTAGTATGGGAGGGTTAACAAGTCTGTTGGGTGGAGGTAAATCCGCAGCATCGTCTATTGGGAGTAAACTCTTAGGGACTTCTAATGCTTCGGAAGATGTTCTGTTTGGTATTCTAAATAGCCGAACTGCATTAATGAATGTAATTCAGCATTTTGATTTATTGGAATATTATAAAATTGAAGATCAAAATTATGACAAAGTGATTAAAGCATTTGTAAATGATCTGTCTTTTGAAAAAACTGAAAACGATTTCATTGAGATTAATGTTGTGAATGAAAGCGCACAAAGAAGTGCTGATATAGCAAATTATTTTGTCTCAATGCTTGATAGCCTGAACATTAAAATTAATTCAGAAGCTGCTAGGAATAATCGCGTATTTATAGAAAAAAGATATTATAAAAATTTGGAAGATTTAAAAAAAGCAGAAGATTCTTTGTATCTTTTCCAGAAAAAATATGGTATAGCAGCAATTCCACAACAGTTTGAAATCGCTTTCAAAGCTGCTGCAGAAATTGAAGCAGTATTATTCCAAAAAGAAATTTCAGCAGAATTTCTCAAGCAACAATACGGGGAAAATTCTCCACATTATCAAGGAGCATTAAGTGAAATTTTAATGTTGAGAAAAAAGGTTTCTGAATTGAAGCATTCCGAAAAAATTATGACCGAATCGAATATCCTTTTCCCTTTTATGGATATTCCAGATATTTCAGTTAATTATTTGAGAGTATCTCGCGAAATAGAAATCCAGAGCAGAATACTGGAGGTTGTGTTGCCAATGTACGAACAATCAAAAGTCGAAGAGTTGAAAAGTATTCCCACAATTATTTTCATTGATAAAGCTGTTCCAGCTCAAATAAAATATAGACCGCAGAGGATGTTTATTGTCTTTGCTTTTTTCTTTATATCCATCTTCATTTTTCTCCCTTTGGTTTTTAGAATGGAATCTGTAACCGAGAGAAAATATTTTAGGAATCCATTGGAAGATGCGGAATTCAAGTATTATGTAATCATTAAAAGATTATATAGAATTTTAAAGTAGAGCTTTCCTTTTGAGTCTTTTACTTATCTTCATACTATCCTTATTTACTGTAATGCTAAGTAAGTATTTATTCGATAAATGGTTTAATCATTTATCAATGTATACCATTGGTTGGTTTCTTTTCCTCTTCCTATATGAACTTAAATTAATGCAATATATCCCCTTATCTACTGAATCTTATTTAATTATTTTGATTACTCATTTAGGTGTTATATCGGGAGCAATTACACTTATCTCTGCTCGCAGCGTCTATAACAAGGGGAAAAGTGATTATTCAAAAGTGGGCAGTTCGCATTACATAATATGTAACAATCAAAAGGCACTTAAAATTTTAATTCTGATTACGGCTGTTATTGGCTTTTATGGGGCATATCAACACTGGATGGTTTTGATTCAAAAATTCGGTAGCCTTACATCAGTTATAATGAGGGCAAATCTAGTTTATAGAATGAGGGTGGCTGGTGAACTTGAGGGCATAATCCCATACTTATCAATTTTTCCATTTGCCGGAATTGTGTTAGGAGGAATTTATACAGCAATTAAGTCAAGAATTTCCATCTTGTCATTGCTACCGTTTTTTGCTGTCATTTTAAAGGATATTGCTTCCGTTGGACGAGGTGGGATATTTGTTGGCTTTTTATTTTATGTAACGAGTTTTTTCTTATTTCGTCATTCTCTTTCTAAAGATTCAAAGTTCAATTCTGCAAAAAATAAAAGAGCATTGCTGATAAGTACCATTATCATTTTAACAATCGTAATTGGAAGTTTGTCAGTCGTTAAGAATGTTCGAGGTTCCTTTGAGGATTTTAAGGGAAAAACTCAAACCTTTGCCAAACTGAAAAATATTCCTTTATTATCTCCATCAATGTATCTCTATTTTAGTTCCAATGTTGGAGTCTTCAGTAAGTATTTTGACTTACAAGTTGAAAATCCGATGATTGGAGAAAATACTTTTTTGCCTCTTTATAACTTAATTTCAAAGTTTGATGTCATCAAACATCCCGAATTTTATCCTCGTGGTTATAACATTCCAATGTGGACTAACTCAGCAACCTACTTAAAAGATTTACATGCTGATTTTGGAGCCTTTGGATTATTCTGTTTCCCTTATTTAATCTCTTTAATAGCAACATTCTATTGGTTCAGATTCTATGAGCGAGGAGATTTAATTTCATTTACTATTTTAGTCTATGTGAATATTGTTACGTCCTTCTCAGTTTTTTATATGATTACTAGGGCAGCTTTCTGGTTTATGAGCTTTTTATTCTTGCTTGCCATCATACCATTTGTTGAAAAATATTTATCTAAACAGAATATGAATTCAAGTGCTGTTGAACATAAAGTGTCTGTTTGATCAATTAGATGATACTAGAAAAGATAAAAATTCAATTCGCTCAAACAGAAAAGAGAAAGATTCTAAATAATTTTTTTTCTCTAACAGCGCTACAATTATCAAACTATATCATTCCCCTTATGACTCTTCCGTACCTAACAAGGGTACTGGGACCGGAAAAATACGGATTGACAGCTTTTGCACAAGCTTTTATTCAGTACTTTATTCTGATAACTGACTTTGGGTTTAATCTATCAGCGACGAGAGAAATTGCTATAAATAGAGAGTCGGATGAAAAGGTCTCAAGAATATTTTCTTCAGTAATAACTATTAAAATATTTTTACTAATATTATCTTTTTTTACCTTAATAATTATAATTTTCAACGTTCCAAAATTTTCTGCGGACAGTGATTTATATTACCTGACTTTTTTGTCTGTGATTGGTTCTACCCTTTTCCCACAATGGTTTTACCAAGGTATTGAAAAAATGAAGTTCATTGCAATATTCTCTGTATCAGCGAAAGCTTTTTTTACTCTCGGTATATTTATTTTTATTAAAGAACCAGGGGATTATTTGTGGCTACCAATATTGAACTCATTAGGTTTTATAGTTTCTGGTTTGATTGGGGTACTTTTCCCTTTTTTGTTTTTGGGTGTAAAATATATTACTCCTAATTATCAAGAAATAAAATATCAATTCAAAGAAGGGTGGCATATTTTTATATCTACGGTTTCTATAAATTTATATACTACTAGCAACACTGTTCTCCTTGGTATTTTTACAAATAATGTGATAGTTGGTTACTACACTGCTGCAGAAAGAATATTTCGGGCAGTTCAATTTTTAGGGATGCCTATCTATCAAGCAATATTTCCACATTTCTCAAAATTAATTATTGAGGATAAAAATCGAGCAATATCACAATTTAACCGGATGTTTCGCTATACTATGATTATTACCTTTATAATCTCCGGTATTTTGTCAATTGGTTCGCATTATTTTATACTTAATATCATTGGAAGTGGTTACGAACCAAGTGTTTTAATTTTTTCTGTCTTATCGTGGGTGATTTTTGTGAGCTGGGGTAATTACACGTTGGGTATTCAAGGAATGGTGAATTTTGGATATAAAGAAGTATTTTCCAAAATCGTGGTTATTTTTGGTTTAGTTCATATTATTGTTGCAACGATTTTAATTAATAATTGTAGTTTTATTTCAGTTGCTTTTGTTTGGTTGTTTACTGAAAGTGCTATTTTTAGTTATGAATATTATTTTCTAAAAAAACATAAAATTTTGATTTAAAGTCAAATGATTGTAAGAATACTTAAACATTACTTGAAACTTATCTTATTCAAGAGGAAGTGGAAAAGAACAAATCGACATAACTTTACAGAAGCAAAAAATTTCTTCCCTATTGAATTAGTTGAGGTCGGAAATTATTCATATGGTGTTCTAGAAGTATATTCATGGGGCTCAAAAAACGAGAAACTTAAAATAGGTTCATTTGTTTCAATTGCACTTGGAGTAAAATTTCTTCTTGGTGGAAATCATCGTTTTGATACTCCTTTTACTTTTCCCCTTCAGAGTTATTTTTCAAATGAGGGTGATGATGCAATATCGAAAGGACCTATTGTTATTGAAGATGATGTTTGGATTGGCATGGGTTCCATTTTTCTTTCTGGTATCAAAGTTGGTAGAGGTGCTGTAGTGGCTGCGGCAACTGTCGTGACGAAAGATGTACCCCCATATGCCATAGTTGCCGGGAATCCGATGAAGATTATTAAATATCGTTTTAATGAAAAAATGATTAGTGAATTGCTAAAAATTGATTTTAATAAACTAAGTAATGAATTTATTAGGGAAAATATTCAATTACTTAACACAAAAATCGATGGGAGTACTATTAACAAATTAGAATCTCTTTTCAAAAAAGAATAAAGATGATAGATATTTCAATTATTATAGTAAACTATAACTCTTTTCAAATTTTAACTGAGTGTTTAGATTCAATTTATAAGTTTACTGATAAACAGACAATTTTTGAAATAATCGTAATTGACAACAATTCAGCTGAGGGTGACATCAGATACACACTAAAGACATATCCTCAGATAAAATTAATTGTTAATTCAGAAAATCGTGGTTTTTCAGCCGCAAATAATCAAGGATTAGAAATTGCAAATGGAAAGTATATACTTTTTCTGAACAATGACACTCTTTTTATTGAGGATACAATTAAGAAAACCATTGCATTCCTTGAAGATTTTGGGAAAGATAATGTTATCGGATGCAGATTATTGAACAGTGATAACACACATCAAACCTCAGTTGTTGATAAAGATTCTCTTTCAAATTCCTTTGGTGAAAACTTTTTTCTATACCTGTATTTTAAAAAATATAGATCCTTAAATAAATATTATTATTCAGATTTTGAACCAAAAGTACCATCCGAAGTGGGCGTTGTTAAAGGAGCTTTTATTTTTTGTTCAAAAAAGATTGTAGATGAGTTAGGTGGATTTGACAATAGATTTTTCTTTTACGCTGAGGAGACGGATTTTTGTTTCAGGGCAGCAAATGCCGGGTACAAAGTGATCTATTTCCCGGGAACAGAAATCATCCATTTGGGAGGTGCGTCTACTGATAAACATTTATGGTTTAAGTTCAAAAATCAATCGATCGCGAAAATTCAAATTTATCAAAAGCATTATAAGGGAATTGAATTTTTTCTTCTTGTTTCTTTTCATTATTTGGGTATGTTTCAGCGTGTTTTTGTTTATATGGCAATGTCTGCCTTAAAATTAAAGGTTAATTTATTGAAGAAATCTTTAGTGTATTTTCGTTTACTTTTTATTTATCCTAAAAACCAATTTAAAAAACCTTAATGAAAAAAATTCTAGTTGTATTCGGCACCCGTCCTGAAGTGATAAAAATGGCACCCTTGGTTGCTGCCTTAAAAAAAGAAAAATCTTTTAATACATTTGTTTGCTCGACTGGACAACACAAAGAAATGTTAAAGCAAGTCTCACAAATTTTTAAAATAAAAATTGATTATGAACTTGATTTAATGAAACCAAACCAAGATTTATTCGATATTACCATAGCTACAAACTCAAAACTGAAAAATCTTTTGATAGAATTACAACCGGATGTTCTCCTTGTTCAAGGAGATACAACCACTGCATTTGTTTCAGCACTTTCAGCTTTTTATAATAAAATTAAAATTGGTCATGTGGAAGCGGGACTTCGCAGTAATAACATTTATAGTCCATATCCAGAAGAGGCAAACAGAAAGTTTATTTCTGTGATAACAGATTTCAATTTTGTCCCAACCAAATACGCAAAAGATAACTTGATTTCTGAAGGGTATGATGCGAAGAGGATATTCGTAACTGGAAATACGGTGATTGATGCACTACTCCAAATTAAAAAACTGGTCGATACTCCAAAGGTTCAAATAGAGATCAAAAGCAATTTGAAAAAGATATATCCCACAGATTTTCTTTGTAAAGAATTTGTTTTAATTACTATGCATCGTCGTGAAAAATTTGGAGATGAGTTTAAAAAAGTTCTTGATACCTTTAAAGAACTTGCCACGAAAAATTCCGAATTGGAATTTATTTATCCGGTTCATCTCAATCCTAATGTAAAAATTCCTGTTGAAGCTACTTTAAAAGGATTAACCAATTTTCACCTTTTGCCCCCAATGGATTATTTGTCTTTCATTTATTTAATGGAAAAATGTAAGTTCATTATGAGTGATTCGGGTGGAATACAGGAGGAATGCTTCGTTTTTCGCAAACCTATAATTGTTTTGCGAGATGTTACAGAGCGGATGGAGGCTGTCGATGCCGGGTATGCATTTCTCGTCGGCAGTAATGTTAATAAAATTAAAAAAACTTTTCATTCGGTAAATAAAAATTTATCATTAGGACACAATTATTTTAAGGGGAAAAATCCTTATGGAGATGGTAAAGCTTCTGAGAAAATTGTGAAACTATTAAAAAAGCATTTGTAATAAATGGTCTTAGAGAACAGAAATATTATTGTTTTTGCAGATGATTGGGGACGTCATCCTTCTACTATGCAACATTTGGGAAAAGTACTCGCTAAGAATAATCGATTGATGTGGGTCGGTTCGCTTGCGCTTCGCAAACCGGCATTCAATTTTCAAGATTTCAATCGCTTGATGGAAAAGTTTAGAAAAATATTTTCCAGACTTTCCGTAACTGAAATGAAGGAGAAAACAAATAATGCATTGGAAGTACATCCATTCATTCTTCCTTTTCATGATGTTAAGGTAGTTCGACTCTTAAACAATATGCTGCTCACCCGATTTCTTAAAAAAAAAATAAGGTTGAATCATTTTCATAACCCGATTGTCGTCTCTTCATCTCCAATCGTATATAACTTGCTTGGGAAACTCGGAGAGACTTCTTCTCATTATATTTGCTTAGACGATTATTCTCTTTTCAGCGGTGCTTTTAAATCATTGGTTGAACTCGAAAAGAGAGTTTTAGAAAAGGTTGATTCGTCTTTTTCCGTCTCAAAGTTGTTGCTCGAAACAAGAATTCCTAATTCCGGAGTGAATAATTTTCTTCCTCAAGGGGTAGAAGTCGAACATTTTTCAAAAGTTAAAGTAAAGAAAATCAATAAGTTAGAAGCTGTAAAAAAGCCAATTATCGGCTTTTTCGGACTAATTTCAGAGTGGGTCGATATTGAACTTATTAATTCTATGGCTCGAACTTTCCCTAATTATTCAATCGTTTTGATCGGAGATTCAGCAGTTGACGTTTCTCAATTACACAAATACTCGAACATTTATCTAATTGGGAAAATTCCTTATGCTGAACTTCCATCGTATGCTATATATTTTGATGTCGGCATTATTCCTTTTAAGATTAATGAGTTAACAGCTGCCGTAAATCCCCTAAAATTGGTAGAATATTTAGCCTTGGGACTCCCTGTTGTAACAACTCCCATGCATGAAGTTGAAAAGTTTAAGGAGTATATTTACATTGCAAATGATTCAGCAGAGTTTAATGAAAAGATTGATGAGGCAATAAACAATGATACTTTTGAGATGAGAGAGAAGAGGAAAAAATTGGCTTTAAATTATTCTTGGGATGTGATTGCCGATGGAATTGGAAAGGTAATCCTCGAAGCTGAAAAAGGGAAAGTTGCTTGATGAAAAGAATTTTAATAATAACACAGTACTTTCCACCTGAAATAGGTGGTGGCTCTCAGCGTAGCATAGGTTTCGCAGAAGAACTTCGTGATCTTGGATTCGAAGTGACTGTGATTTCACCATTCCCCAGTTATCTGATGCGAAAAGAAGATAGAATAAGTAAATTAAAACTTTTCGAAAAATCGTCGGTGAACAGAATTACACTTTATAATACTTTTGTTTATGCATCAGACCGTGGAAGTTTTATAACAAGAATGCTCTACTATTTATCATTTTCTTTTTCTTCAACACTCGTTGCCTTACTTAAAGTTCAAAGAACTGACTATCATTTAACAATTTCTCCTCCATTATTTAATGGAATCTCCGGGATATTCATCAAGATGTTCAAGGGGAGTAAATTTATTTTTGATATTGGTGATCTCTGGCCTGAATCAGCGATTCAACTTGGATTTTTAACAAATAAAACAGCTATTTGGTTAGCTGAAAAATTTGAGAAATTCATTTATAGAAAAGCTGATTACATTAATGTTGTGACGGAAATAACTAAGCAAAAGTTGTCTAATAAGTTTCCTTTTATTCAGAAAATAATTTGGCTCCCGAATTTTGTACGAACTGATCTAGTAGTAAAAAAAGATAAGAATGAAGTACTTCAAAAAGGTCTAAATCTGGAAGGGAAATTCATTGTTGGCTATGCTGGAAATATCGGTGGCGCCCAGGGATTAAAACTTATAACCGACTCTGCAAAACTAACAAAACACCTTTCTGAAATAATTTATCTAATTATTGGTGACGGTGTTGACCGTGAAATTCTTGAGAAAGAAATCCAGACTAATGAATTAAAAAACGTTCTACTTCTTCCTCCAGTAAATCGCGACTTAATTCTCGATTATCTTTCTCTATTCGATGTTACATTGATCCCTCTTGTAAAGAATGAGTTATTTAAGTTTACAATTCCGTCAAAACTCTATGAAGCAATGGCTTCTGAATGTCCTGTTATTCTTTGTGTTGATGGTGAAGCCCGTAAGATTTTAGAAAAATCTGGCGCGGGATTATATTGTGAACCAGAGAATTCCACAGATCTTACTGAAAAAATTCTGTGGATGAATTCGAATAAAGATGAATCAGTTAAGATGGGTAAGTCCGGAAGAAAATATGCTGTAGAAAACTATGATCGTAAAAAGACCATAGAACGATTTGCGAAAATGTTGAAAGAAGATGTCTAAAAACGCCGAAAAAATATTAGTCCTATTAGCCGATTTCCTCTCCATCAACCTAGCGTGGGTAGTTTTCTTCCATTTTCGGGTGAGCACCGGAATATTTGATCTGCTTGTTATGCCGGAATTCCTTTTCCCGATGCTGGTGGTTTATTTCTATTGGTTACTCATTTTTTCTTTTGTTGGAATGTATCGCACCTGGTTTGCACTTTCACGCTTCGATGAAATCTCAACTTTATTCAAAGCTACGTTCGTCGGAGTTTTTCTCCTTTTCTTTTTTATTTTTCTCGATGATTATTCTCACGGAGTTTCTTCCGAAAGTAGATTTCTGATTTTCATTTATTGGGGATTTTTTCTTCTCTGGGTTTCACTCGGCAGACTCGCAGTACGTGGTTTCCAACGTAGGTTATTAATTAACGGGGTTGGGAGAAGAAATGCCTTGCTCGTTGGATTCAATAACAACGCTCATGAGATTCATAGAGAAATACTCGATCATCCTGGGTTAGGTATTGATGTTGTTGGTTATATCACTGTTGCGGATGATGCTCTTGAAAAGGTATTTAAAAATGTGATGGTAGTTGGGACAGTTTCAGACATCCCTAAAAGGATCGATGAACTAAGTATCAAAGAAGTAATTATTGTCCTAATGAAATTTTCTGAAGACACATTGATTGAAATCATCGGGAAATGCGAAAATAAAAATGTGGGTTTAAAAATCGCTCCAGACTTGTACAACATTTTGAGCGGACAAGCGAGAACAACTCAACTGTACGGTTTCCCGCTCATCGATATAAATCCCCAATTAATGCCTGCATGGGAAGCTAAGATTAAAAGATTCTTAGACCTCATCTTCGCATTTGTTTTTCTCTTATTGACTTCTCCAGTTATGTTTTTAACATCAATCGCAATCAAACTCGATAGCAAAGGTCCTGTTTTTTTCAAACAAGAACGATGCGGATTGAACGGAAAAATCTTTAATATTTTTAAATTTCGTTCGATGAGGCAAGATGCGGAAAAAAATACCGGTCCAGTTTGGTCTACCAAAGGTGATCCTCGGATTACTCGCGTTGGTAGATTTGTTCGTAAGGTGCGGATTGATGAACTTCCACAGATGATAAATATTTTAAAGGGTGAAATGAGTTTAGTAGGTCCGCGACCAGAAAGACCATTTTTTGTAGAGAAGCTCTCAGCAGAGATTCCCTATTACAAAAGAAGATTGAAAGTTCGTCCGGGAATTACCGGCTGGGCGCAAGTAAAGCATAAATATGATGAAACTGTTGAAGATGTTAAAGAAAAGTTGAAATACGACCTATTTTATATAGAGAATATGTCGCTGCGGATGGATTTCAAAATAATGTTCCGAACTGTATTTGTAATGCTTTTTGGAAAAGGACATTTTGATTAAATTAAGAATTAGGAATTAGGAATTAAAAATTTAAAATATTAACTGAAGACTGACAGCTGAAAACTCATATGCCCAAAACACTGATAATAATACCCACGTATAATGAATTAGCGAACATTACTAAATTGATCCCGGATATTTTAGAACGTCATCCGTATGATGTTGAAATTCTTGTTGTAGATGACAATTCTCCCGACGGAACCGGAAAGTATGTTGATGAATTATGTGTGATCAATAATAAAGTACACATACTTCATCGAGAAAGAAAAATGGGCTTGGGAACGGCTTATTGTGCCGGGTTTGCCTATGCATTGAAACATGATTATGAATTCATTTTTGAAATGGATGCCGATTATTCCCACGATCCTAAGGAAATAAAAAACTTTTTATCCGCTATTGAACATTGCGATTTTGTTATCGGAAGCCGTTACAAAAACGGAGTAAATGTTGTTAATTGGCCTATGCAGCGTTTAATGCTTAGTTGGTTCGCAAACAAATATACACGAGTAATTACCGGAATGCGGATTAGCGACTCTACAGGCGGATTCAAATGTTTTCGTAGAAAAGTTTTAGAGTCGATTGATCTTAATAAAATAAAATCTAACGGTTACGCCTTTCAAATCGAGATGAATTTTAAAGCGATACATAATGGATTTAAATTTTGTGAAGTCCCGATCATTTTTATCGATCGCCATTCGGGACATTCTAAAATGTCCAAAAAAATTGTACGTGAAGCTGTGTTTCTTGTTTGGAAACTACGGCTCAGAAGCATTTTCCATTTATTATAAATTGAGTTGGCTTGGACCTTTCAATTATCATCGTCAATTACAATGTAAAAGAATTTTTACAAAATCTACTCACTTCTTTATCCAAAGCTGTCGCAAATCTTTCTACCGAAATCATCGTTGTAGATAATGGTTCTGATGATGGGAGTATCGAAATGCTGCGAGAAAAATTTCCGAATGTTACTTTAATTTCAAGTAAGATAAACTTGGGATTTAGCAAAGCGAATAATCTCGCATTGAAAATTGCAAAAGGAAAATTTTTACTTCTTTTAAACCCTGATACAATTGTTCAAGAAGATACCTTTGAAAAATTGATCCAGTTTTTCAATAACAATAAAGACGCGGGGATGGTAGGTTGTAAAATTCTTAATCCAGATGGCACGCTTCAGTTAGCATGCAGAAGAAGTTTTCCTGGTCCGTGGACATCTTTTTGTAAGGTCAGTGGATTAAGTTCACTCTTTCCGAAGAGTAAATTATTTGCCCGATATAATTTGACCTTTATGGATGAGAATCGGTCGTATGAAGTCGATGCAATATCCGGTTCATTTATGATGGTAAGGAGGGAAGTTTTTGAAAAGATCGGAGGACTTGACGAGCAGTTTTTCATGTATGGAGAAGACCTTGATTGGTGTTATCGTGTGCAAAAATCGGGGTGGAAAGTTTATTATGTTCACAATACTACGATAATTCATTATAAAGGTGAAAGCACAAAACGGAGTAGTCTTGACGAAACGAAAGTCTTTTACAACGCGATGCACCTTTTCGTTAAGAAGCATTTTGCCTCGTCTCTATTGGTTGAAATCATTCTTAGGAGTGCAATTATTTTCCGGCAACTGCTGGCATTTTTCGGAAAACAAAAATTAACGTTCATTGCTATTCTGTTGGATTTTTTATTTTTTAATCTCTCTTTATTCACAACCGAAAAACTCTACTCTCATTTCCGAACTTGGAAAGGGTTTCCTGAATCAACTCACTTAATTGTTTACACAATTCCAGCGTTAGTGCAAATTTTGGTGAACGCAAGTTCGGGAGCCTATAAAAAAGAGACACTGCCGGTTTTGCGGATTTTCCCGGCGTTGCTCTCTGGTTTTTTTGTTATATCATCGCTAACCTATTTCTTTAAAGATTTTGCTTACAGCCGCGGAGTTGTGCTTTTAACATTTATCGTATTGGTTTTTCTTTTTACCGGTTGGCGAATTTTATTCAGACTGATTTTCAAAATCGGGTTGCCTCAAGTGGATAAAACTATTGTAAAAACACTTGTGGTTGGCACTACAAAATCATCTCTTGAAATTGCAAAAAAGTTAAAAGAAAAATCGACCAGCTATCATTCGATCATCGGGTTAATTTCTGAAACGAGGAAAGAGATAGGCGAGCATTTTGGAACTTTTGAAGTTGTGGGAAGTTTGCAGAACATTCAAAAAGTTATTCGCGAAAAAAAAATCAGTGAAGTAATTTTTCCTTCAGAGGAAGTCTCATATACCTCAATGATGAGTGTAGTGGCGGAGTGCCAAAAAGAAAATGTTGAATTCAAACTTGCCGGTTCAAACCTTGATTTTCTTGTCGGGAAATCTTCAGTTTATCTTTTAGAAGATATTCCCTTTATCGAAATCACGTATAATATTTCGCAAACCGGACACCGTTTTATTAAAAGAAGTTTTGATCTGCTTTTCGGTTTTTTTCTCTTGCTTTTACTTTATCCCCTCTTCTTTTTGAAAAACAAACTCTTAGAGAGTCATTCCGGATTCACAGAATTCATCATGTCGGTTCCTTCGGTAATAAAAGGAGCTTGCAGTTTTGTTGGACCGAAAGTGAACGATTCCTCCAATCTGTTTCTCGGGAAAAAAGGCATCACCGGGATTTGGTTTACCGACTCTGAGAACGAGGAAAACTTGGAAAAATTGAATATATTTTACGCGAAGAATCAAAACATTTGGCTCGATTTGGAAATACTCAGCAAAACATTTTTCTTGCTGAAAGCAAGAAGGAAATAATTTATGGCAAAGACAATATTAGATTTTGAAAAACCTATCTACGAACTTGAAGAAAAGTTAGCCGAAATGAAAAAAGTTTCGGATAACCTTGATATCGCCGGTGAAATTAAAATAATTGAGGATAAAGTGGAAACACTAAAAGAATCGATTTACAAAGACCTTACACGCTGGCAGCGCGTTCAACTGGCGCGTCACCCGGAGCGTCCTTATACACTTGATTATATTTATATGATGACGCAAAACTTTCTTGAATTACACGGTGACCGAACTTTTGGAGATGATAAAGCGATCGTTGGCGGGTTTGCCAAAATTGATGATCACAAAGTGATGATCATCGGACACCAAAAGGGACGCGATACAAAATCAAATCTCTTCAGAAATTTCGGAATGCCGAATCCCGAAGGTTACCGTAAAGCTTTACGTTTGATGAAACTTGCCGAAAAATTTCATCGCCCAATTATAACCATGATTGATACTCCCGGCGCATATCCAGGTCTTGAAGCCGAAGAACGGGGACAGGCAGAAGCGATCGCCAGAAATTTATTGGAAATGAGCCGATTGAAAGTGCCGATTATTGTGGTTATTGTTGGCGAAGGAGCTAGCGGCGGCGCTTTGGGAATTGGAATCGGTGATAGAATTTTAATGCTTGAGAATACATGGTATTCTGTAATAAGTCCCGAATCATGTTCAAGTATTTTATGGCGAAGTTGGGAATACAAAGAACAAGCGGCGGAATCTCTAAGATTAACTGCCCCAGATTTACTTGAGCAGAAAGTGATTGACCGGATCGTTCCGGAACCGCTCGGCGGCGCGCATAAAGATCAGGAACTTGCCGCATCAATATTGAAAAAAGTTCTGATTGAAGAATTACAACAGTTGGAAAAGATAAAACCAGATAAATTAGTAGATATGCGGCTGGAAAAATTCGGCAAAATGGGAGCGTGGATTGAGTAGTAATCTTCAACAAATTCAAATTGATAAATCACATCTTTCAGTTGGAGATTTCAAATCGACTGATAATAATGATAAGGAATATTGGCTTTCAAAATCGTTCCAAGAAAGACTTGAAGCGATAGAATATTTAAGACAAATTATGTTTGGCTATGATCCGGACACCGAAAGACTTCAGAGATTTCTTGAAGTTGTTAAAATAAATGATTTGTAGATTCAAAGATTTAGACGATTTAGAAAAGTTAACTTCATAATATGCTCAAACACATCTCCACCATTCGCGTACGATACGCTGATACCGACAAAATGCAGTTCGTTTACAACGGAAAATATTTGGAATATTTTGAAGTTGGGAGAACGGAATTGCTGCGCTCTCTTGGGCTTCCGTATAGTGTAGTTGAGAACAACGGGTATCAGCTTCCTGTTATTGAAGCTTCTGTAAAATATAAATCCCCAGCATTTTATGATGACTTGCTGGAGATTGAATCAACCGTTGCTGACCTGCCTAATCCAAAATTCAGAATTCATTACGTAATTAGAAAAGTAGAATCGCCTAACAAAGAAATTGTTGCCGAAGGATTTACCGACCATCTTTTTATAAAAACTGAAACAAAACGCCCTACGCGTCCGCCCAAATTTTATATGGATATTATCCTTCCGTTTTATCAATCCAAATAAGATGAAGAAGAAACAAATTATCCCGCATCCATGAGAGAGAAGATAAAACAGCTTACTAAAGACACCGCATTGTACGGCATCAGTACAATGGTCGGAAGGTTTTTGAATTTTCTCCTCGTACCTTTTTATACAAACATTTTTCCGCCGGCAGATTATGGAGTTGTCACAAATCTTTATGCGCTTATAGCGCTGCTCAACATTTTTTTCCTTTACGGATTAGATTCCGCGTATCTAAAATTTGCTGCTTCGGATGATTTCGTGGATAAGAAAAAAGTCTTTTCTTCTCCATTTATTATGCTACTTGTTACCTCTGTAATATTTACTCTTGTTCTACTTGCATCGGGGAGTTCGATAAATAAATTGTTTGCGGTTCCGGAACAATATTCGCATTTCTTAATATTAACGGGATTTATCCTGTTATTTGATGCACTCTCGGCACTCCCGTTTATTTATTTGCGTGTAACAAGAAAGGCAGCGAAGTTTTCCGCGATCAAAGTTTCAAATATTGTTTTAACAATTATCTTAAACATTATTTTGATTGTCATTCTTAAAAAGGGAATTGAAGCAGTATTTATAAGCAATTTAGTTGCTTCTGTAGTAACGTTTTTAATTTTGCTACCGGATATTTTATCTCAGTTGAAAATTCAAATTGATAAAGATGTCTTGAAAAGACTAATGAAATTCGGAATTCCTTACTTACCGGGTGGTCTTGCCGCAATGTTCATGCAGGTAATCGACCGTCCTATTGTTGAACATTTAACTGATTTGAAAACACTCGGAATCTATCAGGCGAATTACAAACTCGGTATTTTTATGATGCTTTTTGTTTCGATGTTTCAATACGCATGGCAGCCGTTTTCTCTTCAATATGCAAAAGATAAAGACGCTAAAGAATTGTTCTCCGAAGTTTTCACGCTTTTTACCCTGGCGGGAACGCTGATTCTCCTTTCGCTTTCACTTTTTATAACAGACATCGCAAAGTTTTCGATATACGGAAAATCGTTAATAGGAGAAGCATACTGGAGTGGATTACCAATTGTTCCCATAATTCTCTTAGCTTATTTGTTTAATGGATTTTACTTCAACTTTTCCGCCGCAATTTATATTAAAGAGAAAAGTTCATCCGTTCCGTTGTTAATGGGAGCGGGAGCAATTACAAATGTTGCTGCTAATTATTTGCTTATTCCAATGTTTAATATTACCGGCGCTGCTCTTGCAACATTATTTAGCTATGTTGTAATGGCTGTCGGTTTTTATTTTGTTTCACAGAAACATTTTCCGGTGAACTACGAATGGAGAAAAATCTGCAAAACTTTTTTTCTCCTTGCGATCATTGCAGTGCTTTTCTATTCAATTCAATTTTTCGGGGTTGTTGAAATCTTTTATAAAACTTTTCTCTTACTCATTTTTGTAGGAGGTTTATTCGGATTAAATATTATTCCGAAAAACGAGATCGTGCTAATCAAAAACATTTTATTTAGAAAGAAAATCAATGAATGAAATTAACATTAAAGTAAAACGGCTTTCAAATGAATTTAACGACATCCCTTTGCCCGTTTATGCCACATGTGGCAGTGCAGGGTTAGATATTGCCGCTGCAGTTAAAGAAGAAATTATTATTCCTAAAGGAAAGATCGGGTTTGTTCCTACAAACTTTTCTGTAGAAATTCCTGAAGGATATGAAATACAAGTCCGCCCAAGAAGCGGATTAGCAGTAAAGCACGGAATAACAGTTCTAAATTCTCCGGGAACTATTGATTCCGATTACCGCGGTGAGGTAAAAATAATTTTAATAAATCTCGGCGAAGAAGATTACAAAGTTTCCCGTGGCGAAAGGATTGCACAACTTGTGGTTTCTAAAGTATATCAAGCAAAATTTTTAGAAGCAGACAATCTGAATGACAGTCACAGAGGTGAAGGTGGATTCGGGCATTCCGGGAAATGAAATTTGATATTAGAAGGAAATAATATAAGTTTGCCATAAATAAAATTACAGTGTTAGTTAAAATGACAAAGCAAGAACATATTGAATATTGGCTTTCAACCTCCAAAGAGGACTTAGAATCAGCTTTTGCCATTTTCAATTCGGGTAAATACTTCTGGTCATTATTTGTTGCTCAACTTTCTCTTGAAAAACTTCTCAAAGCTTTTTGGGTAAGAGATAACGACACAAATTTCCCACCCAAAACGCACGACTTAAACAAAATAGCAAAAGAAACTAATTTAAGTTTCATTGATACTGATAAAGAATTTTTAGCCGAAGTATCAGCATTTAATATTGAAGCGCGCTATCCGGATTATAAAAAGAAATTTAACGAAAGATGCACGCAAGATTTTGCAAACAAATATCTTTCGGAAATAAAGGAATTTATCGAATGTACACTCAAGAAAATGTAAATAAGATTATTGATAATTTTATCGATGCGATTAAAGGTGAATTGTCAGTCGAACAAGTTTATTTGTTCGGTTCTTATGCAAAAGGAACACCGGGAAAATATAGCGATATTGATTTGGCAATTGTCTCAAAAGATTTTGAAGGAGTCCGGTTTTTTGATCGAAAACGACTTCTAAAATATTTAGTAAAAACAAATACTGATGTTGAACTCCATCCTTTTAAGAGTGAGGATTTCACAATTGATAATCCATTTGTTGAAGAGATAATAAAAACCGGTAGGAGGATTTGTTGACTCGCACTATGATTGATGAAAACCAACTTCGTTATTTGGATGGATTTCGAACTATGGATAATGAATTGATCCTTGAAATGGAATCCTATGCCATGGAGAATCGAATTCCGATTCTCGACCGCCATGCTGCTGCATTTCTCGAATTGCAAATTAAAATCACCAAACCGAAAAGAGTTTTAGAAATTGGAACCGCAATCGGGTATTCATCGATAAGAATTGCGCGTAGCCTCGCTACTAAAGCCGTTCTGCATACAATTGAAAAGAGTGAGGACAACATAAAACTTGCAGAAGAGAACTTTAGTAAATCAGGTTTAGGGGAAAAAATTGTTCTGTACAATGGAGACGCACTTGACATAATGCCAAACTTATCCGGCAAATATGATTTCATATTTCTTGACGCCGACAAGGAAGACTACAAGCGGTTGTTCGACTATTCGCTCATGCTCTTAAAGAAAAAGGGAATTCTGTTTGTCGATAACCTTTTGTGGCATGGATATGCGGCGGCTAAGCGAGTTCCAAAAAAGTTTAAGAATTCTACAAAGATGATTAGAGATTTTAACAAAGTTTTTATGTCTCAACAAAATTTGCAATCAACCATCTTAACAATTGGGGATGGAATAGGTTTAGCAGTAAAAACAAAGAAGCGGAAAAACGAGAAATGATTGAAAACGCCGGACAATTCTGCGATGAAGTAGAAAAGTTTTCTCAAAACAAATTGTTAGTAAAATCTGATGTACAAATGCTTGTGTTATCTGCCATTAGCTCATTGAACGAAGAATTATTCTTCTCAATCACCTTCACAGCTAAATTTATACAAGGATTGCTTCGTGTGATTCAACAGGCAGGAACAAATCCAGAAATAAAAAATCTTACCCAGATCAAAACTGATTTAACAGAAAATATGGAAAAAATTACAGATGATTTGGGGACCTTAATTGCCAATTCAAACCTTGAAGTGAAAGAGAAGTTTGAAACAAAATATCTCGCACTAACAGCTGAATCGTTTTCAAACTTACGTAATTTGTTAAGTGATTTAGAGTGGGTGAAGATTTACCAGAACCAACAGAAAAGAGCTAAATAAACAGTATTTCTGGGTCAATAACAAACTCCAACTGAGCTGAAGTAGCGGCAGTTAAAGTTTCTTTAACCTTTTCAACAATTTCCATTTTTATGATCACTGAGAGTGAAACGGATTCCGAATAATCTGTCCCCAAAATTTTAATCTCATGTTCGGCTAAAAGTTTATAAACAACATTCACCATTTCAAAAGAAAATCCTAGACTGACTTTTTGAGCCGGAAATTTGACGACCTTTTTACTCTTTTCGAGCGCTTCCATCGCACTTAAATAATATGCCTTTCCTAATGGGCCAACACCCAATTTTGTTCCTCCGAAATAACGTATGACAACTACCAAAACATTTGTCAAATCGAAGTGGGAGATGGCGTTTAGCAGCCTAATACCGGCAGTTCCCGAAGGTTCTCCGTCGTCGCTGAACTTTGAGTCGCCGTTTGCACATTTGAAGGCGTAGCAGTGATGTGTAGCGTCGTAATACTTCTTTTTTACATCGTTGAGAATGCTTTTTGCCTCGCTGCTGTTTGCGATAGGGAAGACCTGTCCTGTAAAAATCGATCCTTTTTCTTTAAAAATATACTCGTTGAAACCTTCAACTATCGTAATTTGTTGTAATGAATTTGACGATTGTAACATTTGCAACAGAAAAATTTGTTTTTCAAAATAATGATTACTAAAATAACTCTTTAAAAATAGAGACTTACGAAAAACTTGGAAACAGAAAAAATAATTATCAAAGGGGCGCGGCAGCACAACCTCAAAAATATTGATGTCGAGATTCCCCGCAACAGTTTAACGGTAATCACCGGACTTTCCGGCTCCGGTAAATCCTCACTTGCATTCGATACCATTTATGCTGAAGGGCAGCGCAGGTATATAGAATGCCTCTCCGCATACGCACGTCAATTTCTTGATATGCTTGAAAAGCCTGATGTCGATTCGATCGAAGGATTAAGTCCCGCAATTTCAATTGAACAAAAAGCCGCTTCCGGCAATCCGCGCTCTACCGTTGGTACGGTAACGGAAATTTACGATTATCTAAGACTGCTTTATGCGCGTGTGGGCGTAGCCCATTGTTATAATTGCGGTAAACCGGTGGCAAAACAATCATCAACGCAAATAATCGATACAATCTTAGAAGAGTTGAAGGGAAAGAAAATTCTTATTCTCGCGCCGGTAGTTCGCGGAAGAAAGGGACATTACCGGGAATTATTTGAAGAAATTCAAAACGACGGATTTCTTCGCGTACGCATTGATGGTGAGATATGTGAGATCACAAAAGGTTATCAAATTGACCGCTATAAAATCCATAATATTGAGATTGTGATTGATAAAGTAAAAGTTGATGAGAACGCTTCAGCGAGAATTACTGAATCACTTGGAGTCGCGCTCAATTACGGGAACGGAAGTCTTATTGTACATGACGGCGAAAAGGATTTTCTTTTCAGCAGGCATTTGGCTTGCCTTGATTGCGGAATCAGTTATCAAGAATTAGCGCCGAATTCTTTTTCATTTAATTCGCCTTACGGCTCTTGTCCCGACTGTGAAGGTCTTGGTGAGAAGAAAGAACTTGATATCGATCTTATTATTCCCGACTGGAAAAAATCAATTAACGAAGAGGGACTTGCCCCTTTAGGCAAGCCTCGTTCTACGTGGATATTCACACAGCTTAAAGCGGTTGCAGAAAAGTTTGAATTCACTTTTGATACTCCACTAAAAAATCTTACCAAGGAGCAAAAAGAAATTCTGCTGGAAGGAACGAAAGAAAAAATCGCTTTCTCTTACACGTATGGGAGCGGAAAACCGGTCACCTATCATCACAAATTTTCGGGAATATTCACTTACTTGCAAAACAATTTTACCAATTCATCTTCACCGAAGATTCATGAGTGGGTTGAGTCGTATATGAATACCAAAACTTGTATATCGTGCAACGGCGGAAGATTGAAAAAAGAATCGCTTGCGATTACGTTCCAAGAAAAAAATATTAGTCAAGTTACCTCACTATCGATAAACAGAACAAAAGATTTTTTTGCTTCAGTTCGACTAAAAGGCAACGATGAAATTATTGCAAAACCGATTTTAAAAGAAATTTCAACCAGGCTTGATTTTTTACTCAACGTTGGTTTGGAATATTTAACGTTGAATAGAAGCGCAAAAACTCTGTCCGGCGGCGAGTCGCAGCGCATAAGGTTGGCAACGCAAATCGGGACGCAGCTTTCCGGCGTGTTGTACGTACTAGATGAACCGAGCATTGGACTTCATCAAAGTGATAATGTAAAATTGATTTCATCCTTAAAAAAACTTCGCGATTTGAACAACACCGTAATTGTTGTTGAGCATGACAAAGAGACGATGGAGCAATCTGATTATTTAATTGATTTGGGTCCCGCTGCCGGTGTACATGGTGGTGAAGTTTGCGCACAAGGCGAAACAAAAAATTTATTAAACCCAAACAATGAATTCATTTCTTCAACGATAGATTATTTAACCGGTAAAAAGCAAATCATTCTCCCGAATGAAAGAAGAAAAGGGAACGGAAAACATATAAAGCTTAAGGGAGCTTCCGGGAACAATTTAAAAAGTGTAAATCTTTCAATTCCTCTTGGTGCGCTAACAGCAGTTACCGGCGTTAGCGGTTCCGGCAAGTCTTCGTTAATAAACGAAACACTTGTAAAAATATTGATGAAAGAAATTTATCAATCGAAATTGGTTCCTCTTCCATATAAAAAAATTGAAGGTTTAGATAACCTTGATAAAATTATTGAAATAGATCAAACACCGATTGGAAGAACTCCACGCTCAAATCCAGCTACTTATACGGGTTTGTTCACTTTTATTAGAGATTTGTTTACTCAGCTACCTGAATCAAAAATGCGCGGTTACCAAGCCGGAAGATTCAGTTTTAACGTTACCGCCGGAAGATGCGAAGATTGTGGTGGCGCGGGATTAAAAAAAATCGAAATGAATTTTTTACCTGATGTTTATGTTACGTGCGAAGTTTGTCATGGTAAACGATACAACCGCGAAACACTGGAAGTTCTGTATAAAACAAAATCAATTTCTGATGTACTTGAAATGACGGTTGACGACGCGCTCGATCTTTTTGAAGATTTACCGCGCATCAATAGAAAAATTAAAGCGTTGCACGATGTTGGTTTGGGTTATATAAAACTTGGTCAGCAAGCCACTACACTTTCCGGTGGCGAAGCGCAGCGCGTAAAACTTGCAACTGAATTGAGTAAAGTGAGTACTGGAAAAACACTCTATATTTTGGATGAACCGACTACCGGTTTGCATTTCGAAGACGTGCGCGTTCTTCTGCACGTCTTAAATAAACTAGTTGACAAAGGGAATACCGTCATAATTATTGAGCACAATCTGGATGTTATTAAAACTGCGGACTGGATAATTGATCTTGGTCCCGGCGGCGGTGAATTTGGCGGCGAAATAATTGCAGAAGGAACTCCAGAACAGATTGTTAAAGTGAAAAAAAGTTTAACGGGAAATCATTTAAAAAAAGAATTATAACAGTACGAGGTTTGTATGAAAAATAAATCAGTTTCAGAGACAAGGGCTTATCGCTTAGAAATGAATGAGAAAATCTTGAATTCCGGATTCCGAGATTACAATAAATTTTTTGCTCTCGATAACAAAGCCTATATAAAAGGCGCTCTTCCAACAAAAACAAAAGAATTGATGGGACTTGTAGCCTCAATGGTTTTGCGGTGCAACGACTGTATCTTTTACCATATTGACCGTTCAATTTACGAAGGAGCGACGAGGGATGAACTAATGGAATCATTCAATATCGCGTTGGTGGTTGGCGGTTCAATCGTTATTCCTCATTTACGTTACGCGTTTGATGTGATGGATGAATTGTTCGCTTTGAAAAAAAATGAGAAGGAAGAAACCGCTTAAATGAAATTACTTTTTGCAACAACCAACACGGGTAAATTAAAAGAAGTACGAAAAGTTTTTTCAGAAACGGCTTTTACGATTTTATCTCTTGCCGATTTTCCCAATATTCCGGAAATAGTCGAAGACGAAGCAACCTTCGCAGAAAACGCGAAAATAAAGGCTAAAACCGTCTACGATCTTTTCAAAGTTCCCACGATCGCTGATGACTCAGGACTCTCCGTCGATCAATTGAATGGTGAACCGGGAGTTTATTCCGCGAGATATGCCGGAGAAAATGCAACCGATGAATTGAATAACAAACTGCTTCTCGAAAAACTTTCTCATTTATCTGAACCACATTTCGCAAAATTTGTTTGTAGCGCAGTTTTTTATGATGGTGAAAATTTTATTGTGGCTGAAGATGTGATGGAAGGAAAGATAATTCACGAGCCACGCGGTGATAACGGATTTGGATACGATCCATTATTTGTTGCGAATGGCTTTGCTTCTACCAATGGTGAATTGTCTCTTGAAGAAAAGAATAGAATTAGTCACCGCGCAAAAGCATTTAACCGACTGCATGAAATGATTTGCAAAAAATATGGTGTGTAAGTTCACCAAAACTATTTCTCTGCAATTACTACTTGGACTAACCCAAAAGTTAAATTATACCTCTGAACCGTTTTGAATCCGGCATTATAAAATAATTTTACCAGATCAATAGATTTATCAAATTCTTCGACAGAATCAGGCAAGTAGGTATATGCTTTTTTATCTTTCGATACCAACCTCCCGATCACTGGTAAAATGAATTTAAAATATAAACGGTATAACATTTTAATAAGCGGGTTTGTCGGCATCATGAATTCAAGAATAGTGGCTTTCCCGTTTTCAGTTAAGGCGGAGTGAAATGATGCGAACGCTTCCGGAATGTTGTAAAAATTTCTAACTCCAAATGCAACGGTTATGTTCGTTACTGTCGTGGCTTTCAGAGGAAGTTTTTCTGCTTCCATTTGAAGATTTCTTCCAACAATCCAATCACTTTTTTTGTTGAAGAGACGAAGCATGTTAAATGAAAAATCAGCGCCGAAGATTTTTTGCACTCCAAATTTTCTTGCTTCAATTGCAAAGTCACCGGTTCCGCACGCAACATCCAATAGAACCGCGTCTTTATTGAGTTTGGTCAGTTTCAAAGCTTTCTTCCGCCAATAAACATCAACACCGGCGCTGAGAAAATGATTAAGAAAATCATAGCGATATGCGATCGCATCGAACATCTGTTTTACTTCATTTTTTTTGTCTTGCATGTTTTAGTGTAAAATTTCTTTGTTGAATAACTTCTGCCACCAATTAAAAAGTTTTTTCCCGGACCAGAGGGAAAAAAGCATACACAAAAGTCCGCCGAGAAGGTCAACGACATAATGGTAGCGCAAATAAACGGTTGAAAAGATGAGAAGACTTCCGCAAACAACTAAAAACCATTTTGCTTTGCTGTTAAATTTTACCGATAAAAACATAACGATAGCGGTCATCATTGTATGTCCGCTCGGGAAAACATCTCTTTGGACAATTAGCTGAGGATTCAGTGTTCCGCTTGGAATTGATTCTCCTGAATTTATTACTTCTCTTAAAAAATTTGTTAAAAAAATTCCCGGCAGTTCTTGATTTGTCAACGCAAAGTCATGCAACGTAAACCGGGGACCTATTGCCGGAAGAAAAAAATATCCGATGTAAGAAACGAAGAATCCGTAGATCACTGCAAAAATTGCGTAATCGGTTTCCAAATACTTTTTGTTGAAGTAGAGTGAAATTGCAAGGATCATCGGGAGAAAATAAAATGTTGCATAGACGATCTGAAGGAATTCTGTGAGCAACGGAAATGCGATTTTATGTAACACAACCGTCGGATCAGCGCCGAAAATCCAGCGGTCAATCTGGATGAGTAAATAATCATAATCGGCTTGCCTGATCGGCTTGATCATCATATATAATTCTTTAAACGTAATGAAAATCAATGGAACCGGATACCAATAGTGAACAAATTTTGAAAGTTTTGTTTGGCTGTTTCCATTCCATTTTGCCAATGTAGCAACAAGAGTAACCACAACTATATTCATCAGGATGAGCAAATACCATGCTTTTACGTTTCCCGAAAAAACTAAATTTAACATAGTGAGGAAGAGATAAAAGATAACGACAACAAAATCAGTCGCCGAAAAATTCTTGGAATAATTTTTAATGAATGAGATCAATACTTTAATTTCCTACCTGGCTGTGAGAAAGATTTGCAAGAGTCATAAAATCATTAACCGATAGTGTTTCCGCCCGTTGAATCGGGTCTATGCCGCACTCTTTTAGATCGAGTGTTTCAAATATGGTATCAGCAAAACAATTTTTTAATGTTTTTCTTCTTTTCGAAAATGCCGCTTTAATAAGCCGGAGATAAATTTTATCATCCGCAATCGGCACTTCTTCAATTAAGTTGAATCTCATAACCGCTGAAAAAACTTTTGGTTTGGGATAAAAAACATTAGGTGAAACTTTGAACAATAATTCCGGTTTTGTGTATGCATTAAGAAACGCAGAAAGAATTCCATACTCTTTTGAATTTGGTTTTGAAAGAATTCGCTGTGCAACTTCTAATTGCATCATTAAAACAGCATCTGCGACATATTTTCGGGATTCAATCAATTTAAAAAGTATCGGCGAAGTTATGTTGTACGGTATATTTCCAACGATCCTCAATTTCTTTCCGACTGATTCCGAGAGAGATTGCAAATCAAATTTGAGAAAATCACTTTGAATTATTTTTACAAACGGGAACCGGGTTTGTAGATCGGCAGTTACCCGTGTATCAATTTCAATAGCGATAATGTTTTTACACTTTTCGACCAATAATTCGGTTAAAGCGCCGGTTCCGGGACCAATTTCTACAATAATGTCGTCCTCCAAAATATTCATTTCTTCGGCAATTTTGCGAAGAATATTCTTGTCCTTCAGATAATTCTGCCCGAATTTTTTTAGAGGTTTAATTTTTCTGTTGGTATTTTGGAACTCTTGTTGCATATTTTCAATAAGTAATTATTATCTTTACGAAAAACAATTGCAAAGATAATAAATAGCAGTCTCATTCCGTTATGAAAGAAAAGGGAATTACCATGAAAGATTACATTATAAGCATAGATATGGGGGGAACTAAGATTCTTGCGGCTCTCATCAACTCAAAAGATGGTATTCGCACAAAAATAAAAAAAGCAACGAAGACAAAAAACGGGAACACGAATTTTGTTAAAGCCCTTTGGGGTATAGTTACAGAGGTGATGCTTGAATCCGGAGTTTCTGAAAAGAATGTTAAAGCAATCTGTTTGGGGATTCCCGGTTCTGTAAACCCTGAAACGGGAAGAATTGGCATTGCCCCGAACTTAAATATTAAAAACATGAATATTAAAGATCAACTTCAGCAATATACTTCCATTCCCGTGCTTATTGAAAACGATGTAAATTTGGCTGCATTGGGGATTAAACACTTCGGACTAGGAAAAGATGTTGAAGATTTGTTGGTTGTTTTTGTTGGAACCGGAATTGGCGGCGGACTTATTTTTAGAGGGAAAATGCATCGTGGAGCAAGTTATACTGCCGGTGAAATCGGGCATATGATCATACAGCCTAACGGTCCATTATGCGGATGCGGACAGAAAGGTTGTTTTGAAGCGTTAGCCAGTAGAACCGCCATTGTACGCGATATTACAAAACAAGTAAAACTTGGTAAAAGGAGTTTGCTCGCTAAACTATTGAAAGAAAAAGTACCGATTAAAAGTAAAGCAATTTCCAACGCATTAAAGAAGAATGATGCCGTGACTGTTAAAACAGTAACAACCGCAGCAGTAGTGATAGGAAAAACTTTAGCCAACATCAACAATCTTCTCAACCTTCAAATGATAGTGCTTGGCGGCGGCGTAATGGAAGCTGCTGCTGATTTTATGACCCCGATCATAAAAAAATCTTTTAAGGAAAATTCTTTAAAAGATGCCGGAAAAGCAGTTAAAATTTATGCGGCAAAACTTGGTGATGAAGCCGCTCTTTACGGTGGAATTGCTCTGGCTGAAGAATTTTTAGGGATAAAAATTTAGATCAGTATTTCCCCGGATAAATTGATTAACGTTCCCGGCTTGGACAACTAAGTCGAGAGCAAACTCTCAAACTTTTGCTCAATTTCGATGAGTTCGGTGTTCAATTTTTCCCATTTCATAATTTTAATTTGCAGATTTTCCTTCGTGAGATTCCACGCAGCTTGCGTTTGTTTAATAAGCTGCGGATTGGAATAAATTTTTTCATCAATTAAATCCGCTTCGTATTTCTTTTCATCATCTTCCAACGCAGAAATTTCTTTTTCAAGTTCGGCAATTTCTTTTAAAAGATGTTTCGTGCTTTGGAATTTTTTTTGCCGGAGTTCCGCTTCAACTCGCTTTTGGTCTTTTCTAGTTAGGTTGGACGAATCGGCTTTAGCACGGATTTCTTGTTCATCTAAATTGAGGCTTTCTTCTCTTTTGGCTAAATAGTAATCGATCCCGTCTAAAAATACTTTAAAAGAATTTCGCTTTATTTCGATTACCTTATTTACAATCGGACGCAGAAAATCAACATCATGGGAAACTAATACCAGCGAGCCGTTGAAAGCCGACAATGCTTGTTGAAGCACTTCTTTGGAAGAAATATCGAGGTGGTTCGTCGGTTCATCGAGGATAATTAAATTTGCTTTGGTAAGAAGAATTTTTGTAAGTGCGACCCGGCTTTTTTCTCCACCGGAAAGGACTCCGATTTTTTTGAAAACGTCATCTCCGCTAAAAAGAAAACACCCAAGCAGCGAACGCAATTGTCCGATCGTTTTTCCTTCAGCAATACCTTCTACCGTTTCAAGAATATCTAAATTCGGATCGAGAACATCGGCAACATCTTGCGCGTAATATGCGATTGAAGTATTGTGCCCTAAGATTCTTTCTCCCTTGTCAAAAGAAATTTTGTCTGCAATAATTTTAGCGAGCGTTGTTTTGCCGGCTCCGTTCGGACCAACGAGCGCGATTTTTTCTCCCCGTTCGATGGTAAAATCCAAATTCTGAAATATCTTTTTTTCACCATACGATTTGCACAACTGCTTTAACTCTATGTTTATTCTTCCGCTTTGCGGCGGTTCCGGAAAACGAATTGAAATATCATCTTTGCTTTCGGGCAGTTCGATCAACTCAACTTTTTCAAGTTGTTTTATTCTACTTTGAACTTGTTTCGCTTTTGTGGCTTTATAACGGAAACGCTCAATAAAATTTTCGGTTTCTTTAATTTTTTTCTGCTGAAGCAAATACTGCTGTTCCAACATTCCGTTTCGCTCTTCGGCGAATTTCAAATAGGCGTCATATTTTCCGTTGAATGACGTAATCTTTCCAAGAAATATTTCGAGCGTTTTGTTTGTAACTTCATTTACAAAATGTTTATCGTGAGAAACAAGCAAAAGAGCTCCTTTATATCCCTTTAGGAAACTGATGAGCCATTCAAGCGAATCTAAATCAAGATGATTGGTCGGTTCATCCATCAGCAAAACATCATTTTGTGAGATGAGGATTTTTGCAAGCGCTATCCGCATTTGCCAACCGCCGGAAAGTTCATCCGTCATTCTGGAAAAATCAGATTCTTCGAATCCGAGTCCCGTAAGAATTTTTTCAGAACGTGCGTTCGCAGTGTAGCTGTCTAATTCCTCAAGTTTATGATGCACCTCTCCGAGTTGATTTACAAGGTCGTTCTGTTCTTCTTCACTTAATGCCGGATTAGAAAGAAGTGAGGTAATCTCATGTTCTTTTTCTTGGAGAAATTTAATATCGGTAAGTGCGGACGCAGCTTCATCAACTAAGGTTTTTCCTTTGTGAAGAATATTTTCCTGCGGAAGGTAGCCGAGCGAAATTCTCTTTTGTTTTGCGATCACCCCGTTTTCCGGCGGCAGCGTTCCGTAAATAATCTTTAGGAGAGAAGATTTCCCGGTTCCGTTAGCGCCAACGAGAGAAATTTTATCCCCGGCGTTTATCTTGTAAGAAATATTTCTAAAAAGATAATTACCGCCAAACTGAAGCGAAATATTTTGAAGATCAATCATTAAAACTATTGCCTTACAATTGCAACTTTGCCGGTTGCAACAGAATTTCCTTCTTTATCATAAGCCACGATCAAATAAATTCCGCTGCTCACAAATTTCCCGTCATCGTTTCTCCCATCCCAGAAAGCAATTTTACCTCCGGGAGAACTGAATTCGCGAATCAAATTTCCGGAAATAGAAAGTATTTTTATATCGCTGTCTTTTACTAATCCATCAATGGTTAGGAGTGTTGAATTATTGCCGATCAAGAAAGGGCTGGGTGAAGTTTCAATTGTTGAAAAAGTAGAATTTGGAGCTAATGCTGTAGTGTAGAATGCAGTTAAGCCGCCTTCTACAGCCGCATATACAATTCCATTTTTTTCGTCTATCGTTAATGATTTTATTTGATCGGAAAGCAGCGGACTATTTTTACTATCAAAGGTTTCTAGTATCGAGGTCCCATCCGTTGATGTTAAAATTAATCCTTGATTGGTGCCAACCCATTTTCTGTTTATAGCGTCTACAGCAAGACAATTAATTGACTGTTGACGCAAACTAAAAACTGATGTGTTTTTTAACGCCGATGAAGACGAAGTTAAAATTGCATTTGGATTTGAAATTACATTAACACCCGAATTTGTTCCCACCCATAACTCGCCGCGTTTATCAAAAGCCAAAGATGAAATGCTGTTGCTATTTAATCCCGAAACATAACCCGTCCGGTCATCAGTTGTGTTTGACAAAGTGGAATTTTCATTAAAATAATAAAGTCCCGATTTGTTTGGATTTGAAGTTGTGAACCATTTTGTATCATATTGGTCAACAGCTAACCGTCTGTACTGATCAACAGCGGGATCGGCAACATTATCAAACATATACCATGTGCTATCTGATGTTAAAACACTTAAAGCTTTTTTGTCGGCTGCATCATGATTTAAAACCCATAAATTATTTTTTGAATCGGTTTTCATATCAGCTACAACTAAATAATTGGGGTCATTTTTTGTTCCGATCATTGGTGAATTATTAACACTAAACGATTGAAAAGTTGAATCATTTTTTACCCTTGCAAATCCTCTTCCCCAGCTTGCAAAATAGACGGAGTAGTCGGAACCAACTGAAACTGTGTGAAAAGCATTTGAAAGCAACGGAGCAGAATTCTTATCAAAAGTCTTCCAGGTATCTCCATCAAATTTGTAAAATCCCACACCCCCACTTTCTTCGCCGGTTGCGACCCACAGATTATTTTTTTGATCGACTGCCATATTTAAGAATTTATTTTCTGAAGGTCCGTTTGGAGTAATCGTAGTTTCCCTTGTCCCATCAAATAGTGCTACACCAGTTGTTGAACCGAAAATAACTTTCCCGTTTTGTATGCCACTGATAGTTGATACGCCGGTTCTATTCGGAGAAAATAAAAGTGAAATAGAATTGTTGGAATATGTATAAATGGTTCCATCAGTTAAAAAATAAAGCGATTCGTTCGAAACGGTGAAATCTGTAATCACATTATTTGCAAATGCAGGTAATATTTTCTGCCAGGCGGTTGAAGTTAAAACTGAAAATCCTTTGGGAGTAGAAACGTATATAGTGTCTTGGTAATCTTGAATTTTATAAACCGTATTTGAGCTCAATCCATTAGCGGTAGTATAATTATCCCATGATTCCGGGGCGACCAGATTTGTTGCCCCCGCTTTTTGTACAGCCATTCCGGCATTAGTTGCCGCATAAATGATGTTATCTTTTTTAAAGCTGTAGTTCACTTCAATATTTGAAGCAAAATTGCCAAGTTTGAAAAATGTATCATAAAACCCGAACGTTTTTGTGTTAATCAACGACAAACCGAACGAGGTTGAAACGAATGCGGTGTCTCCGTAAATAGAGATTGAATTAATTTTTTTTTCCGTCTGCTCAGAGTTATAAACATCAAAAATATACTTGAAGACTTTAGTTGTTGGGTTATAGACATCAATCTTTCCATTCTGAGATCCAAACCAGATTTTACCTGAAGAATCTTTTGCCATGGCGGTAATCGGTGAACCGTTTAGTCCCTCGGTTTTGGTAAAAGTTTGGTAAGTAGAATCATTAAAATCAAAGTAGAATGCGCCGCCGTCGCTTCCGGCCCAAATTCCGTTTTGAGTAACTACCGCAGAAGTAATTTTATTCATGCTGGAAAAGTTTTTCCATCCGGTAGTTGTTTGTGCGATGAATTGAAAACTGCAAAGTGAGACGAAAAGAATGATTTTTTTATAATTCATAACTAACCGTTAATTTTTTGAAATTTGCCTTGTGAAAAGAAAACATAAACCATCCCTTTTTCCCTTTTTATCGGAAAGGCAAGTTGTTTTTCTGTTTTCAAATTAAAATTAATATTTTTTTTGTTATCAAAAAGTAGAAAATAATTGTCCTTGTTATGCTGGAGAATAAGTGTTTCTCCCCAGATTGATTTTACTTCAATTTCTTCATCCCAATGTGAAAAGTATGATTTGCTGAGCACCGAAATTTTTATCTCTTTTTTTAGATAATATTGAGCAAGTGTTTCGAATTGTAATTGATAAACCGGTATATTACCAACTTTTGCCGGAATAGTAAGAAAGGCAATTTCGGTACAGTCGTTGGAAGAGCATTCTTTCTTTAATTCTTCCAGTGCAATTACCGATTTTTCCGATACATCTAACCATGTAATTTCTTTTTGAATGAGTGTAAAGGTATAAATTGAAAACATGATTAAAAGGGAAATATAAAGTTTCGGTTTGCTTTTTTTGAACGTTGTAAAAATTAAATAACAAAATAAAAGTATAAATCCGGTTGACGGTAAATAGAGATACCAGCGCATGAATAATCTACTCGCCGGTAAAATTGTGAGAATAATAAATAATAATAAAAACCAAAGGAGTTTATCGAACCTCTTCTTATAAAGTAAGAATGAAAAAATTACAAATCCTATTCCGCCAAAAATGAGTGCAACTTCACGATGGGTGGTTAATAGCTGTTGAACTTCCCGAGGAGAAAACGGGAAGAGGAGAAATCCTCCGAAGAAAAAGTAATTTTTTATAATGATGAACAAATTCGCGCTGCTATGGGCGTCCTGCGCCGTAAAAACATTATTATTAAAAAGTATCAATCGAATAAAAAGAAACGCAGCGAGAAAAATAAAATAGATAGCCGATTTTTTAGCTGATGATTTGAAGGAGTGTTCCTTTTCATTTAGAAAATAATCGGCTATAAAAATTACCAATGGAAAACTAAATGCCGATTCTTTTGAAAACATTGCCAGAATAAAGAAACAGATTGATGGGACGGTAACTCGATAATTTTGCAGATAACTTATTAATCCCAAAAGATAAAATCCCAACAACAACCGATCAAACAAAGCAGTGTGCCAAAGCAGCGCATAATCATTCCCCGGATAAACTAAAAAAAGAATTGCCGCAACAGAAGCGATCTTCGGCGTACCCGTCTTTGCAGAAATTATTTTGGCAAATCGATAGAAGATAAAAGTGTTTACAACGTGAAGTATGACGTTGAATAATCGGTAGAGAAACGCGTTATCTCCGGCAAACAATGTTAAAATTCCGGAAACAAAATTACCAAGCGGGCGGTAATAAAATCCGTCATAATCTTTTTTATCAAAGAGAGCTAAGAGTTGTGCAAGATTGGAAACCGTGTTCCTTTTAATAAACGCAATTTCATCACTGATAAATGGGATTTGGAGTGAGGGAGCAAAAATTAAAATTCCTAAAAAAAGAAGAACAAAGAAAAAGATAAAATCTTTTTTAGTATCACTTATGTTTTTTAGATGTTGATTTCCCCTCATATTTAGTTTAGCGTCAACAGGCAAAACTTATAGACTTTTAATAACGTTTGCCATTTCCATTGCGGTAAGAGCAGCATCCCAGCCTTTATTCCCGGCTTTTGTTCCGGCACGTTCAATTGCTTGTTCGATCGTATCGGTGGTTAACACCCCGAATGCAACGGGAACTCCATATTTAAGCGAAACGGATGCAATCCCCTTACTCACTTCACTTGAAATAAAATCGAAATGGGGAGTTGCTCCACGGATTACGGTTCCAAGGCAGATGATCGCATCATATTTTTTTTGTTCGGCGAGTTTTGCAGCGGCAAGGGGAATTTCAAATGAGCCGGGTACTTTTACGGTTGTAATATTTTTTTCATCTCCACCATGACGAAGTAAACAATCAACGGCTCCTTCAAAAAGTTTAGCCGTAATAAAATCATTGAACCGGCTTAAAACTATGCCGATCTGCAAATCTTTTGCGGTTAGGTTTCCTTCAATAGTTTTCATGCTTAATCTCTTTTTGTTAAAAGTTGTAGTTCAAAAATATCTTATTTACAGGTAATTAAAAAGGAAGTTTAATCATTCGAGTTACGTATTTCGAGGGATTTCCTTTTCATCGATTCAAAGGTTCCTGCCGGAGTATAAAATCTTCCGATATTATTTGCATCCGAACGAGTTCCACCGTGAAAATCAGAGCCGCCGGTGCCGTAGAGAAAATAATTGTTTGTAATTCCTTCGTAATATTTCATTTGATCGGATGAATGTGCCGGATGATAAATCTCAAATCCGTCAATATCAGCTTTGATCAATCCCTGGATCGTCTCCTCCGGAAGCGCTCCCGGATGTGCGATGACTGCTAATCCACCTGCATCGTGAATTATTTTTATCGCATTTGCAGGGGAAACGTAATATTTTTTTTCGTAAGCAGGAGAATTGTTTCCCAAAAATTTTTGAAAAGCTTCATAAAAAGATTTAACGATCCCTAACTTTACTAATGCGTCTGCGATGTGCGGTCTCCCCACCACCGAGGTTTCTGAAAGTGAAAGAACATCTTCTATGGAAATGCGAAATCCGAGGGTATTTAATTTTTTAATTATCCGTTCGGCTCTTTTAATTCTTTCAAATTTAAAGAGCGTGAGATATTTTTTGAACTCCTCGTTTTCTATATCAACAAAATAACCGAGGATGTGTAAATCCCTCTCGCCTTCTTGAGAGCTTAATTCAACACCGGGGACAATGGTTATTCCAAAATTTTTCGCCAAAGTAATGGCAGAAGGAATTGCATCAACGGTATCGTGATCAGTAATCGCCAATACCGAGATGTTTTTTTCGTTTACTTTTTCGAGAAGTTCTTGAGGTGCAAAATACCCGTCTGAAAATTTCGTATGTGAATGAAGATCAATTTTAGGGGGCATTTTTTATTCTGTCAATCAAACATTTCTTTAAATTTTTCGTAATTAATAATGCGAAGTTTTGTCCCCTCGAGTTCGATGAGTCCTTTTTTAGCAAACGTGTGAAGTGTGCGTGAAATGGTTTCTCGCGAGGTTCCAGCCATATTGGCAAGGTCATGCTGAAAGGGGAGTTTATCAATTTCAACAACACCTTGTTTTATTTTGCCGATGTCATCAGCAAGTTGAAGAATCACTGTGGCTACTTTGCCTTCTGCGTCTTTTAACGAAAGAGATTTTATTTTCATATCTGCGCCGCGCAGACGTTTAGTTAATTCTTGTAATAAGGAAATGGAAACTTCCGGATGATTGTAAAGCAAGTCCAGAAAATCACTTCGTTGGATAAGAAACAACTCAGTTTCATCAATGGCGGTTACATTGGCTGAGCGATTTTGCCCATCGAGGATAGCCATTTCTCCAAAAAAATCAGAGTCAGCTAAAATGGTAAGGATCACTTCTCTGCCGTCGTCACTGTTACGCGAAACTTTCACTTTCCCGCTTACAATAACAAATAGCGCTGAACCTGTTTCGTTCTCAAGAAGGATTACCGCATCCTTCTCAAATTTCCGAAAGTTTCCTAACTCGGCAATTTTATCTAATGTGCTTTGATCCAGATCCGTAAAAATGGGGACGTATTTAAGAAAATCATCTTTTGCCATGTTGTTTCCTATTATTTTGAATTTTCTATCTTGAATATACTTTCAAGCAAAACGAAAATCAATACAAACTTGAGAAATAATCTCCTCATTTCATTGATATTATTTTCAATCTTAGCTAAATTTACACTGTAACTTATTTAATATTTGAACTAAGGAGATCATTATGGCAATTAAAGTTGGAATTAACGGATTCGGAAGAATCGGAAGATTAGTATTTAGTGCGCTGGTTGATAAAGGCTTGCTCGGCAAA
>Ga0209417_1000931_pt1 | contig 59066 bp, 48 predicted proteins | sample RifGroF2_FD_184002 | JGI IMG/M metagenome (GOLD analysis project Ga0209417, IMG submission 184002) | Groundwater microbial communities from Rifle, Colorado, USA - Groundwater F2 (SPAdes) (version 2) | ecosystem: Environmental > Aquatic > Deep subsurface > Groundwater | place: Rifle, Colorado... | reverse complement strand
ACACAACTATGTGCTGAAGCTAAACAATATCATTTCGCATCCGTTTGCGTTAATCCCGGATTTGTGCCTCTTTGCGCTTCCTTATTAAAAGGAACCGATGTAAAAGTTTGTACGGTAATCGGGTTCCCTTTAGGCGCAACAACCACCGAAGTTAAACGATTGGAAGCTGAACAAGCCATCGCAAATGGAGCCACGGAAATCGATATGGTGATCAATGTTGGTCAATTAAAAAGTGGAAATTACGATTATGTTTTTAATGATGTGAACAGAGTAGTTCTTGCAGCTAAAGTTCACCGTAACGTTTGCAAAGTAATATTAGAAACCGCACTCCTGACAGATGAAGAAAAAGTAAAAGCCTGTCTGATCTGCAAAAAAGCCGGTGCTGATTTTGTAAAAACCTCAACGGGATTTTCAAAAGGCGGCGCTACAGTTGGCGATATTGCACTTATGAGAAAAATTGTCGGTTCTGCAATTGGAGTTAAAGCTTCCGGTGGAATCCGTTCTAAAGAAGATGCCGAGGCAATGATAGCAAGCGGCGCGGACCGCATTGGCGCAAGTGCGAGTGTAAAAATTGTTATGGGTGAGAAAAGCGAGTCAAGTTACTAATAACATTCATCCCGAAAAAAATAGAGTTAGGTATTTTCTTCAATTTTAGGTCGGTAGCATGGATGAATGATTGGGAGAATGAATGTTTTCATTCAGTCATTCAACCATACATTCATTCCGCTGGTTAATGGTTTCAATAGTATTGCGAAGTTTAATTTATGTATAGGTTTTAAGTAAAATGAGTTACTCATGGTTTTAGATATAATTATTTCAAGAGCGATTGACGGATATTCTGCAGCCATTCCATCAATTAACGGATGCGAGACTTGGGCTCCGAAAGAGGATGAGGCTATTGAAAAAATTGTTTCGTTAGCAAGATATTATTTAAAGTTAGATGAAAACCACCGAATATTAGTTGACAAAGCAGGTAGAAGCGCGTGTCAATCAATTTATAAATTAATCTTCCACAAACATTGAGAAAACAAATTACAGAACGGCGGAAAGAAAAGATCATAACCGTTGCTTCTGCGCGGCAGGAATCTCTTCGTCTTGTTCTCGAAAACGTCCACGATCCCCACAACGTTAGCGCGGTTTTCCGTTCATGCGATGCGGTTGGAATCCCAAAAGTTTCTCTTATTTATAACATCGAAAAATATCCGAAGATCGGAAGCAAATCTTCCGCATCAGCTTTTAAATGGGTTGAGAAAGAAAAATTTACTGAAGTTAAAAACTGTTATGACCATTTAAGAGAAGAAGGATTTACTATACTTGCTTCATCTTTAAAAGCAAATTCACTCAATCTTTACGAACTTGATCTGACAAAGAAAGTCGCGCTTGTTTTTGGAAATGAACATCGAGGAATTTCTGAAGAAGCTGAAAACTTTGCCGATAATATCTTTTATATCCCGATGCAGGGAATGGTGCAAAGTCTCAATATCTCGGTTGCCGCCGCTGTTACCTTGTATGAAGCGATGAGGCAGCGAATGATAAAAGGGTTTTATAATCAACAGAATGAGAATTCTGAATTAATTGAACAAAGAATAAACGATTGGTTAAACAATAAATAGTTTTTACTTCTTTGTGCCATTGTGTCTTAGTGGCAATTACATGAACTATTAACGCTGCCACCAAGACTCGAAGACACAAAGAAATCTATAATATTTTTAACATTATGAAATGAGTATAACTAAAAAATAATGACGCAAGAATTAAATAAAATTGAATCTGTAAAAGGCGAACTCGCTCTTCCTGGAGATAAATCAATTTCCCACCGCGCGGTAATTTTTTCTTGCATGGCAAAAGGAATTTCCGAAATTGAAAACTTATCAAACGGTGAAGATGTCCGCTCAACGTTAAAATGTTTTTCTGAACTTGGTGTTACAAGTAAGTGGGAAAAAGATAAACTGATTATAGAGGGAAAAGGATTCAAGAATTTCAACACTCCGGTAAATAATATGGATGCTGGTAATTCGGGAACTACCGCACGCCTTCTCACTGGATTTCTTTCCGCGCAGCCGTTTGAATCAACAATGATAGGGGACGAATCACTCTCACAACGACCGATGAAACGAGTCATTGAACCGCTTTCAATAATGGGTGCGAAGTTTTCTGCAACTCCGAAACTGACTTTGCCTTTAATCATTCATCCCGTTGAAAAACTTTCTCCAATAACTTATGAAATGCCGGTTGCCAGTGCGCAGGTAAAAAGTTCTCTTCTTCTTGCCGGACTTCATCTGGAAGAAGAAACTTGCATAATTGAATCTGAACAAACGCGTAATCACACGGAAGTAATGCTTGGCTTACGAGTTGAGGAAAAAGAAGGGAGGAGGTCAATTTATTCTTCGCATAAGAATTATCCCACAGCTCAAAAATATTTTGTCCCGTCCGATATTTCCTCTGCAGCTTTTTTCATTGTTTTAACTTTGTTGGCAAAAAACTCGGAAGTGATCCTCCGTCATGTTTCACTAAACGAAACTCGTACCGGAATTATCAACGTCTTAAAGGAAATGGGAGCCAACATTGAAATTAATAAACAGCAAAGATCAATCAATGAGTTGTATGGCGATTTGATTATTCGGAGCAGCAAACTCAATATGATAGAAATTCCAAAAGAAATGATTCCAAACATTATTGATGAAATCCCGATTTTATCTGTCGCATCTGTTTTGGGAACAGGAAAGTTTGAAATTAGAAATGCTTCGGAATTACGTGTGAAAGAATCGGATAGAATTTCTGCGTTAGTTCATAATTACAAATTGCTCGGATTAGAGGTTGTAGAATTTCCCGATGGTATTTCTGTAAGCGGAACAATAAAAAATGAAAATCCCGTTTTTGAAAGTTTTCACGATCATCGTATTGCGATGGCTTTTGCAATCCTCTCAATGTTCTTAAAAAACGGCGGAAGCATCTCCAACTTTGACTGCGTAAAAATTTCTAATCCGCAATTTTTAGAGCAAGTAAACAGCCTCATCTAATAATCATGCAGGTTTGTTAGTACCTTAACAAAAGAGTTCGCGTAATCTGCGTGATGGATTGGCAGAATATTTTAAGCATATTGAAATAGAAGTCAGAAGTAAGAATGAAAATTATTCTGACTTCTGAACACAATTGACTGTCAGTTCTTATTTCCGGCTTGTCCAGGTTTGGATCATGAACTTTTGTAGAAACCCATCTTATTGCTTCGGGTTGCCTGAAGCATCGAGTGTTCTGAACAATACTTCATTTATTGCTGCTGAATTTATGTATGGTCGAAACAGAGCTTCGAGCTACAAATACTATTTATAAGACTTTTCAAAATTCATTTGTTTTTTTTCTAATAAAAATTATTAATTTAGTCCATAACAAATTGCTCGGTTTTGTTGAAATTAATATTCACTAACTAAATGAGGTGTGTCGATGTCTCATAAGAAAAAAAAGAAGCAATCGGGGAAGAAAGATCAGAAAGAAGAGTTTGAAGTTCTTGAAGAGGAAGTAGAAACAGAAACTCCAAAAGAAGATTCAAAAGTCGATAAGAAATTTTATAATAAGGAACTTATCCGGCTAAGCATTGAGCTGGTAAAATTTCAAGAGTGGGTAAAGCATGAGGGGCTAAAAGTCGTGGTAATTTTTGAAGGACGCGACGCCGCCGGAAAAGGGGGAACAATAAAAGCGATCACACAATTTCTCAATCCGCGCGTCTGCCGCGTAGTTGCTCTTGGCACACCAACCGAAAAAGAAAAAACACAATGGTATTTTCAAAGATACACACCTCATTTACCGGCTGCCGGCGAGATGGTCTTCTTTGATAGAAGCTGGTACAACCGCGCCGGAGTAGAAAAAGTAATGGGCTTTTGTACAGAGGAAGAATACAAAGAATTTTTACGAAGCTGTCCCGAATTTGAAAGAATGCTGATGCGCTCCGGTATTATTCTGATAAAATATTGGTTCTCTGTAAGTGATGAGGAACAGGAAAAGAGATTTGTGGAAAGAATAAACAATCCCACAAAACGCTGGAAGATAAGTCCGATGGATTTGCAATCGCGCAGCCGCTGGGTTGAATACTCAAAAGCGAAAGATGATATGTTCGCGTTCACGGATATTAAGCAAGCGCCATGGTACGTAGTAAATTCGGATAATAAAAAGAAAGCGCGGTTGAACTGTGTGTCTCATCTGCTCAGTCTTATTCCGTATGGTGAAGTGAAGAGAGAAAAAATTGAGCTACCGCCAAAACAACAGGATATCGGTTACATAAGACCGCCGATGACCGACCAAAGTTTTGTGCCGGAAATTTATTAAAACTTGTCATTGTTGAACTTGTAAAAAAAGTGCTGCTCTTTCGGGCAGCACTTTTAAAATCATTTCTCTACAAACCGGGTCGTTGAACGACTTCCGGAATTTCATTACTAATTATCATCATCCACAAATTTTACCATAATTGCCGCTACAAACATTGAAACGCCGCCAAGGATGAGTGCATATATTGCATGATTTGCAAAAAGATTTTTAACGAAAAATCCGAGTATAGCCGCTGCGGTTATCTGCGGGATGACGATGAAGAAATTGAATATTCCCATATAAACACCAAGTTTATTCTTCGGCAACGATCCGGTAAGAATTGCGTAAGGCATTGCAAGAATTGAAGCCCACGCTAATCCGATACCAAGTTCTGAGATCAATAAAAGTTTTGGATCTTTAATAAAGTAAAAAGAAGCCAAACCGATTCCACCGCAAATTAAACTTATCATATGAACCGTTTTCCGGCTGGTTCTATTTGCAAGCCAGATCAATAGGAAAGCCATTACCGCCGCAAAGCCGTTATAAACAGCCATTAAAACGCCGACCCAATCTGCGCCTTGATTGTACAACGCAGATGAAGTATCAGTTGCGCCGTAAATGTGGCGGGTTACAGCGGGGGTTGTGTAAATCCACATTGCAAAAAGGGCGAACCATGAAAAGAATTGAACGTAGGCAAGTTGTATCATTGTTTTAGGCATCTTATAAAGATCGTTGATAACTACAACAAGTCCGTTTTCTTTTTTTGAAGATTGAGTTAAATATCCAACGAGAAGTTGAATTATTCCGAATACAGCAACGCCGCCGAAGAAAACTCCTAAACCGTAATCCATGTAAATAAAAAAGTAGAAGGCAAGAAATAAAACTACTCCGGTAATCAGCCAGATTAATCCATTTTTATAAAATCTTGAATGAGGAAGTAATGCTTCAACTCTCTTCGCTTGAGGATTACTCTCACTTTCTTCTTTGTTGAATTGTTCCATTTCTTCTGGTGAATATTCTTTTGATTTCACAACCGTCCAAATAACAGCTAAAAGAAAAACAGCGCCGCCGATATAAAATGAAAATCTTACCGAAGGAGGAATTTCACCATGAGCCGCAGTGTTACTTATTCCGAACCAGTTCGTCATAACGTAAGGAAGAGCAGAAGCAACGATTGCGCCTGTCCCGATGAAAAAACTCTGCATCGAAAAACCGATGGTTCGCTGATTTGGAGGAAGCATATCTCCGACAAAAGCGCGAAATGGTTCCATGGAAACATTTATTGAAGCGTCCATAATCCACAACATTCCGGCGGCAACCCAAAGTGCCGGAGAATTAGGCATGATAAGTAACGCCAATGAGGCGAGTATTGCACCGACTAAGAAAAATGGACTTCTTCTGCCAAATCGATTCCAGGTCTTATCACTCATATGTCCGATGATCGGTTGAATAATTAAACCGGTCACCGGTGCGGCGATCCAAAGGATCGGTATTTCATCAATGCTCGCGCCTAATGTTTCAAATATTCTACTAACGTTGGCGTTTTGAAGCGCGAAGCCGAATTGAATACCCAGAAACCCAAAACTCATGTTCCATATTTGCCAAAAAGAGAGAGCCGGTTTTTTCATATCAGTTCCTTTGCCGTTTGATAAAGAGAAAGTTTCTTTTGTAATTTGAGACAAAAATTAATTGATTTTTCCGTACCGTGCAATTTTTAAATAGTGAATTCCGTAAAACAACAGATCTGATGTCGGATGGAAATGAAAGTGAACAGACAGAGCATGGATGAATGACTGCATGAGTGAATGGTTCCAATACGAGGAATGAAATGTTTTTATAATGTTCATTCAACCATTCAATCATGCATCCATGCAGAAGTCTGACTTAGATTTGTAAAAACCATTATGATAAAACTTATAGATATATTAAACCAAGTTTCTGCTAAAACTCATTCCGCTTTTTTCTATTCTCCGTTAAAAAGGGGAGACGAGGAATGTTATTTGTTTTTGGAACCGGAAAGAATTCATCTTATCAACAGCATAGAGAATGTGGATGAATTTCTTTCAGTTTTGGATGAGATAAACGGGAAAAAACTTTTCGCCTATACAATTTTACCGTATGAACTTGGATTGTTATTTGAGAAAAAGTTGAGAAAGATTCTCACTAAAAAAGATGAACGGGCGATTCTGGAAAATGCTATCATCGTTACGTTTAATAAAAAGAATGCAAAAAGAATAAAAACTTCAGATATACATTTTAGTGGAATGGAGAAAGAAAATTTTAAGGTTTCAAATTTTCGTTTAAATGAATCTCGAAAATCTTTCTCAAATAAAGTTGAAGATATTAAAGCGCAAATTGCCGAAGGGGAGACGTATCAAGTTAATTTAACGTCATTGGCGACTTTTAAGTTTAACGAAAGTGTTGAAGGATTGTTCTGCAGTTTGCTGTTAAAGCAGTCGGCGGAATATTCGGCTTTTATCAATCTGCCGGAAAAAAACATTCTCTCCTTTTCCCCGGAATTATTTTTTAAGTTAGAAGGGAATTCGGTAACTGCTAAACCGATGAAAGGCACCGCTTGTCGCGGAATAAATCTTCAAGATGATTTACGAAATAAAGAGGAGTTATATTTAAGCGAAAAAAACCGTGCTGAAAATTTGATGATCGTTGATCTATTGCGGAACGATCTTGGGAAGATCAGCAAACAGAATAGTGTTTCTGTTAAAAAGCTTTTTGAGGTTGAGAAATATGAATCACTTTTTCAGATGATTTCTATCATTAAAAGTAGATTGAAGGACAAAACAAAACTCTCGGATTTAATAAAAAATATTTTTCCTTGCGGTTCAATTACCGGCGCGCCAAAAATTAGAACGATGGAAATTATCCACCGGTTGGAGAAAACTCCACGCGGACTTTATACCGGTTCAATCGGATTATTGCTTCCGGAAAAAAGTATTTTTAATATTGCGATCAGAACGGTAGAAATTGATAACGCAAACAAAACCGGCAGTATTGGACTTGGCGCCGGTATTACCTGGGGCAGCAATGCCGATGATGAATATGAAGAAGTTCTCTCAAAAGGAGCGTTTGTAACGCAACCGCCAAATCAATTTGAGATATTTACTTCTCTCCTTTATGAAAATGGAAAACCATTTTTACTCAAAGAACATCTTAAGCGGCTAAAATGTTCAACTGAATATTTTTTGTTTTTTTATAACGGTGAAAAAATTGAAAAAGAGTTGAGTAAATGTTTCAAAGCTTTGAGTGATAAAAAAAGGTACAAGATTAAAGTTTCGATCAATAAATTCGGTTTAACGTCCACAAAGGCGACAGAACTCACGAGTCAACATAGTAAAACTGCGAGAGTAGTGATCTCTCCCATAAAGACTGATGAGCAAAATAGGTTTCAATATTTCAAAACGACAAATAGAAAAATTTATGACTCCGAATTTATAAAATATCGTAATGAAGGATTTGATGAAGTTTTGTTCTTGAATCAGCAAAATTATCTTGCAGAAGGTGCAATAACCAATATATTTTTATTTCTTGATGATAAGTGGAAAACTCCTCCGATTTCTTCAGGTATCCTTGATGGTATTTACAGAAATCATTTTATAAAAAAACACCATGTGGAAGAAGAAGCACTTACAATTAGTGATCTGAAGAGATCGAAAAGGGTAGTTCTGACCAATTCGGTACGTAAAATTATTGCCGTTAGAGAGATAGTTTTTGAAGGAAAAACGATATTCAATTCCAAATGAATTACGGAAAATAAAATATTTTTTCTATCTTTAAGTAAAGAAAGAGAAAACTATTCATGGCAGATCAGATCGACGATATTATTTCACGAAAAAAAGAACACCTTGAGTTGTGCAAGACCGATGAAGTTAAATTCAAAGAAAAAACTTCCGGTTTTGAACAATTTGATTTTGTTCATGCCGCGCTTACAGAAGTAAAGATTTCTAAAATTGATCTTTCAAAAAAGTTTTTTAGCAAAAAAGTTTCCTATCCATTCTTAATCTCTTGCATGACCGGCGGGACTGCCGAAGGCGAAAATATAAATCTACAATTGGCGGAAGTTGCGGCTGAATTAAATATTCCATTGGGATTGGGAAGTCTCCGTTTTGCTCTCGAGACAAATAATTATGATGATCATTTCAAACAAATCCGCAAAGCCGCCAACGGAATTCCAATTCTTGGTAATATTGGCGGGGCTCAGATTATAAAGATGAAATCTTTTAAGGAATTATTTCATCTTCTTGATAAAGTTGGATCAGATGTTCTGGTTGTTCATTTAAATCCGTTGCAAGAACTTTTGCAGAAAAATGGGGAAGCAAATTTTAGTGGAATTCGGAGATCGATTGAGAAATTGGTCAAGCAATCTCCAACTCCAATTATCGTAAAAGAAGTCGGTTCCGGAATTTCTAAAAAGTCAGCGCAAGCATTATTAGAGTTGGGTGTAATTGGAATTGATGTAGCCGGAGCCGGCGGTACAAGTTGGGCGGGAGTTGAACTTCTTAGAAATAAAGAATCAAACAAAAATCCATTTTGGGATTGGGGATTGCCGACATCTTTTTGTATTAAAACAGCGGCAGAATTGAAGAAGAAAAATAAATTCATATTAATTGGTTCCGGTGGAATTAATTCATCGTTTGATGCCGCCAAAGCCCTGGCGCTTGGAGCTGATTTTACAGCATCCGCCAGGATCATTCTGCAGACATTGGTAAGGGATAAACAAGCCGGAGTTATATCGCTTATTACAAATTGGTTCGAGGATGTTAAACGGATAATGTTCTTAACCGATTCACAAAATTTGCGTAGTTTTGGGAAGGAAAAATTAATCTTAAAAAAGGACTACTTTGATCTCTGAGAAAGAATTTAATTCTTTAATCGAAAAAGAAAGAAAATTAATAAACACGAAACTGAAATCGGTTTTGGCTAAACGAAATCCCCGTTCTTTATATGAACCATCAGATTATATTTTAGCTGATCAAGGAAAAAGATTACGACCATTATTGGTACTTCTCACCGCAAAAGCAGTTGGAGGAAATTACGCAAAAGCATATAACGCGGCTTTGGCAGTCGAGATGTTACATAATTTTACTCTCGTTCATGATGATATTATGGACAATGCGGACAAACGCCGGAATAAATTAACTGTGCACATAAAATATGATGTGAACACAGCTATTCTCGCCGGTGATGGTTTGCTTGCCGTTGCTTATGAGTATTTGTTAAAAAATTTGATCGTTCCGGGAAATGAAGTCGTCCGCTCTTTCACTAAAGGTTTGGTTGAAGTATGTGAAGGGCAAAGTCTAGACAAAGATTATGAATTGAAAAAAGATGTCTCGATTAAAGATTATTTAAGAATGATCACCAAGAAAACGGCGGCTATGATTGAAATGTGTTGTTCAATTGGCGCAAGAATCTGCGGCGGTACTAAGGAAGAAATTGAGGCGCTTGCACGTTATGGGAAAAATCTTGGAATTGCATTCCAGATTCAGGATGACCTTCTCGATATTGCCGGAGATGAATCTGAGTTTGGTAAAAAGATTGGCGGAGATTTAATTGAAGGAAAAAAGACTTTCCTTTTCTTAAAAGCTTTGGAAAAAGCAAAAGGGAAAGAAAAAGCCGCTTTACAAAAAATAATTACTAATAAAGGAATTCAGCCTGCTGAAGTAGCATACTATAAAAAACTTTATCAAAAATTGCACATTCTAAATGATGCTGAAAAAGAAATTATTATTTACACGGAAAAAGCGCTCCGTCAATTAAACCGGATCAAAAATGAAAATGACAGACAGCTTCTCACTTTGTTGGCTTATTCACTTATCAAGAGAAAATATTAATGATTGAGACTAGAGTTAAAATAGTTAATAAAGCCGGGCTTCATACTCGTCCCGCAGCTACGATAGTTAAATTCGCTTCCAAGTATAAATCCGAGTTTTTTATTTCAAAGGATGGGCTGCACATTAATGGAAAAAGTATCATCGGTGTAATGACTTTAGCCGCCGAGATGGGAAGCGAACTTATACTTACTTTTGAAGGGGAAGACGAACAGCAAATGAATGACGAAATATCCGGTTACATCAGAGGAGGCTTTGACGAGTTGTGAAAGGACTAAAAGAAATATTAAAACATTCCGGTAATTATATTACAGGAATTGCCGCGGCTCCCGGACTTACTATCGGGAAAGCATATGTATTCACCAAAGAAGTATTGGAAATAAATCATAATGAAATAACAGATATTGATGATGCGATAATACTTTTTAATGAGGCGTTGGAAAAATCTCATAAAGAATTAAAAAAGATTTTCGGTTTCGCTAAAGAGAAAATGGGAGAAGTACGTGCAGCAATATTTGAAGCCCATCTAATGATCCTTGATGATCCGGTTCTCATCGGGAACATCACTGAGCGTATTAAAAAAGAGAAAAGATACCCTGAATTTATCGTGGATGACGAGATCTCTAAATATCAGCAATTGATGTTCGGCGCTTCCGAACATTACATGAAAGAACGGGCTCTTGATATTGAAGATATTAAAAACCGGATAATTAGGAATCTTCAGAAAAAAAGGTGGCAGTCAAAAATTCCCCTAGACGCGATTGTTGTAAGTGGAAATCTAACTCCCGCGGATACTATCCTTTTTACTAAATCTTCTTCGATCGGTTATATAACTGACCACGGTGGATTAACTTCGCACGCGGCAATCATCGCGCGGTCGTTAAATCTTCCGGCTGTGGTTGGCACGCATAACGCGAGTGAAAAAATTAATGACGGGGACTTGCTTATCATTGATGGATTCCATGGAATTGTTTTCGTAAATCCTGATGAAAATCAAGTAAAATATTTTACGCAAAAAATTAGCCACTTATTTGAAATTAATAAAGAACTCCAGGGATTAAAAGAATTACCCGCCGAAACGTTTGACGGAAGAAAAATAAATCTTCTTGCAAATGTTGATGTGACAGGTGAAATTGATCTTGTTATCTCCAAAGGCGCTAAGGGGATAGGTTTATTTCGTACAGAACAAATTATTGAGGAGATCGGGGAATTCCCCGATGAAGAAGAACAAGTTAAAATTTATACAACTCTTGCAGACAGAATTTATCCTGAAAATATTACGATTCGCGCTTTTGATATTGGCGGTGATAAAGTTAGGCAATTCGATCTCCAGGAAGCCAATCCTTTTTTGGGATTGAGAGGTGTCCGGCTTCTCTTAGAAAACGAAAATCTTTTCAAAATTCAAATACGCGCGGTTCTCAGGGCAAGCGTTCATAAAAATGTGAATTTTATGATCCCGATGGTTTCAACTTTGCAGGAAATAAAGCGGACCAAAATATTAATCGACGAATGTAAATCGGAACTTCATAAAGAGAAAATCCCATTCGATACCCACATGAAATTAGGGATTATGATTGAAGTCCCTTCGGCGGCGGTAATGTCCCGTGATTATGCAGCGGAAGTTGATTTCTTAAGTATTGGTACAAACGATCTTATTCAGTATTTAATGGCGGTTGATAGAGGCAATGATTATGTGTCGAACCTTTACCAGGAGTTTCATCCCTCTGTTATAAGAACGTTATCTCATATCGTTCACGAAGGGAAAAAATCACACGTTACTGTTAGTATTTGCGGTGAAATGGCTGCTGATACACTTGCGGTTCCTCTGCTTGTCGGGATTGGTTTGGATAGTTTAAGCGTTTCACCTTCAGCAATTCCTTCGGTAAAACGAACGATCCGCGCGCTTAATTATTCCAAAGCGAAGCAATTAGCGGAAGAATGTTTAAATCTTTCGTCTGAAGAACAAATAGTTAAAACCATAGAAAAATTCTTTAAAGATAATCTTATCCAACGAACAAGGAACATTTTATGACCATTGGTGAATTAGTTAAAAAATATGACCCGGAAAATCAATTTGAAGTGCTAAAAAACTCATATCAACAAATTGACTTCGCAAAAAATAACAGCAATGATCTTTCAAAGATTGACACATCAAAAATTAAAAATATAATTGTGAGCGGCTTAGGCGGATCAGCTATTAGCGGCGATTTGATGCTAAACTTTTTACAGAAAGAAATTTCTTTACCGTTCCAGGTGAACAGAAATTACTCATTACCGAATTATGCTGATTCTTCGACACTCTTACTTGCATCTTCCTATTCAGGAAATACAGAAGAAACAATCTCGGTTTTAACTGAAGCCTTAAACAGAAAATGTCAAATAATATGTTTAACAACCGGAGGAACAATTAAAGACATAGCTGACAGAGAAAAACTTCCGGTTGTTCAAATGAAAAAGGGATTCCAACCACGTTATTCCTTAGGATTAAGTTTTTTCAGTTTGTTAGAAGTTTTGCAGACTTTGAAGCTCGTTACAACAAAGAAAGACGTAATTGATAAAGTTATTTCTCTATGGAAAAAGAAAGGTGAAGAGTTTTCAAAGGAGGACAACTTGTCATTCCAACTCGCTGAAAAACTGATCGGATTTGTTCCGATAATTTATTCCACTTCCGATTTAACTTCTGCTGTAGGAAATAGATTTAAGTGTCAGTTAAATGAAAATTCAAAAGTGCACGCGTTCCACAATTCATTCCCTGAACTTAACCATAATGAAATTATCGGCTGGGAAACTTATGATGAACGTATCGCAAAGCTGAAAGCGGTTTTTATTGAAGAAGTAACAACTCATCCGCAAATAAAAAAACGATTCGCGATTACATCTGAATTATTAACAAAAGCCGGAGTGGAAATAATTACGCTAACCAGTTCCGAAAATACTTTTCAAGAACGCTTGCTCGATCTGATTTATCTTACCGATTGGATTTCCTACTACCTTGCAATCCAGCGCGGTAAAGACCCAAGCGAAATTGAGTATATTCATCTTCTTAAAAAAAGGTTGGCAGAGTAAGTAACTCATGTTACACAAAAGGTTGAATTGGCTTCTTAATCGTACTCGTAATCTTTTTCTTAATCTGCTTAAATTACAGAAAAACGATTATGATTAAGAAAACGATTATGATTAAGAATTTTTTCAATCATCAACTCCGTAACATGATTAAGTAAGGAAATAACTCAATCTATAAATATTTTTGGAATGAAAGAGAAAGAAGAAGACGATGGCTAATTTAACAGAAGAAGAATTACTGAATATTTTCAAGAAAACGGAAGCGCTGTTAAGCGGACATTTCCTCCTCACGTCCGGAAGACACAGCAATGTTTATTTCCAATGCGCAAAAGTGCTTCAGTATCCACAGTACAACCAAGATATCTGCACAACGCTTGCTGAACATTTCCGAAATTTTGAAATTGATACCGTAATTGCCCCGGCAATTGGCGGGATTGTAGTTGGACAGGAAGTTGCGCGTCAATTAAACAAGAGATTTATATTTGCCGAAAGGGAAGATAAGAAGCTAAATTTGCGCCGTGGATTTTCTATTGAAAAAGGAGAGCGAATACTTGTTTGCGAAGATGTTGTTACAACCGGCGGTTCTGTTTTTGAAGTCATCGATATTGTTAAGGAAGCTGGGGCGATGCCGGTTGGTGTAGGATTTATTGTAGACCGAAGCAAAGGAAAAGTTCAGTTTGGAGTTCCGCAAAAAAGTGTCATCTCGCTCGAAGCAATCTCGTTTGAACCGGAGAGTTGTAATCTCTGCAAAGAAAATATTCCTCTTGTTAAACCTGGTTCGCGAAAGATTTTATGATAAATAATCTGCTTCAACATTTTCGGAATAACCTTAATAATGATTTACTTTACATCGCAATCATAAGTGGTAGTGTTGCGGCAATCATAATTGTTTTCGGGAAAATGATTTCTTTGGTATTAAGAAAAATATTGAAGCCGATTGTAAAACGCTCAAAAACTCAAATTGATGATCAGATGTTTGAACTTATGAAATCAACATTCTTCAAGATTATCATCTTGATCGGATTATCTGTTGGATTGGGGATATTTAAAAGTGGTTTATCATTAAAGTCGGGAAGTCCTCCGCAAAAATTAATTTCTTATTATCCTTATTTCGAAGATATTGTGATTATTGCCGACTACGCTTTGTTTTTATTAATTGTTCTAATCCTTTTAGTTATAAGTTTTAAAACTATAACAATAATTTTCAACTGGTATTCAGGAAAGATCGACTCCGGTGAAAATAAAAATTTAAGCGGAAGTTTGTTCCCGTTACTACAAAAGATAAGTAAACTAATTTTAACCGCTCTCGCTTTCGTAATAGTGCTGGCAAAGTTCAAAATTGATATTAGCGGTTTTGTAGTTTCACTTGGTGTCGGTTCTTTAGCAATAGCTTTAGCAGCTCAAGAAACATTATCGAATATGATTTCCGGGTTTATCATTATGACCGACAGACCATTCCGGATAGGTGATAGAATAAAAGTTAACCCCGATTTGGTTGGTGATGTAATGGAAATTGGAATTAGAAGCACAAAGATTTTGGACTTTGATAATAATATTATAGTCGTTCCGAATAATGATATTGTAAAATCAAGAATAGTGAATTTAACCTATCCATCAGCACTCACGCGGGTAGTTGTTGAAGTTTCGGTTTCTTATAATTGTGATATTAGCAAAGTAAAAAGAACCTTACTTGAGATTGCAGAAAAAAATCCTCTAGTCGCGAAGATTCCAGCACCTGATACATTTTTAACGAGTTTTGGAGGTTCCGGTGTAAATTACCGCTTAACGACATTCACTGAAGATTATCAAAACTTTGCAAAGCTTGGCAGTGAACTGCGAGAAAATATTATTGCCGAATTTCGCAAAGAAAAAATAGAAATTCCATTCCCGCAAATGGATGTTCATTTCAAAAAAAATAACGAGAGTTAAAATGAAATATTTAGTATTGATTATAGGTCTGTTCATCTCTGTAAATGGTCAAATCAAGTTTGATACTTTTTTTGAGAACAAAACATTGCGAATCGATTATGTCCATACCGGTGATAATGCCAGTGATGAATACTCGTTTGATGAACTACGCGAAGAACCTCATTGGGGTGGATCGCGAACAAATATGATCGATCCGTTCAATTATGGAAAATATAAAGTTGAGGTCGTTGATTCCGCATCACAGCATGTAATTTATTCAAAATACTACTCAACTTTATTCTCTGAGTGGCAGACTACAGCGGAAGCAAAAAATTACAAAAAGAGTTTCAACGAATCAGTTGTATTTCCCTTCCCCAAAAAAACAGTGATCGTTAAGTTATTTTCCAGAGATAGAAGAAACGAACTGCACAAAAAATTTGAATTGTTAGTTGATCCCAAAAATTATTTTATTGCAAAAGATAGAAGGAACGAATTTCCAAGTTTCAAGGTTTTCTACTCTGGAGACCCGGCAAAAAAAGTCGACATTGTAATTATTCCTGATGGATATACGGCGGCTGAGATGAATAAATTCAAAACCGATTGCGGCAAATTTGCTCAGTATTTATTCAACGCTTCACCTTATAAAGAGAATAAAGAGAGTTTTAATATTTGGGGAATCGAAGCTCCTTCAAAAGAGAGCGGAACCGACATCCCGGGCAAAAATATATGGAAAAACACTAACGTTAATACTACCTTTTATACTTTTGATGAGGATCGGTATTGTATGACCTCCGATTATAAATCCGTTCGTGACTTTGCCGCAAATGCGCCATACGATCAAATTTATATTTTAGTCAATTCATCAAAATATGGTGGCGGATCAATTTACAATCATTATTCGGTTTGTGTTGCCGATAATGAGAGAAGTGAATATATTTTTGTTCACGAGTTTGGACATGGGTTTGCTTTTTTGGGCGATGAGTATTACACAAGTTCCACAGCTTATCTAGATTTTTACCCGACCGACATAGAACCGTTGGAAGCGAACTTAACCACGAGAGTAAACTTTGATGCAAAATGGAAAGCTATGATTGATAAAGATATTCCAATCCCAACGCCAAATGATCCGCAGTATAACAACAAGGTTGGATTATTCGAAGGAGGCGGCTATATGACGACGGGTATTTATCGCCCGAGTTATGACTGCTCGATGAAATCGGCATCTGTAAATAATTTTTGTCCGGTCTGTAAAAAAACCATTCAGCAGATGATTGATTTTTATTCTGAATAGACGACGAGCTTACGAAGAAATATTAAAGTTAAATACTGAACATTGATAACCAACAACTGAGAACTTATGTACTACCGGGATCTTCATCAAACAATTGAAACTATTACTTCAAAGTTCTTTGCCGGGGAAATTGATATGCTCAAAGCTGTAGTTCAGGAACTTGTAAAACAGCAAGATATTCAAATCCTTGGGGGAAGAATTTGGCAATTCTCGATCGAGAAACAAGGGTATGAGATAATTTACCAAACTGCGAAAAAATCCAAGATCAGTAGTGATTTTATACTGTCAATAAGCGACTATCCTTTATTTGATAATTTAGAAAAGGAGAGAACGGTACTTCGGTCCGAGACGAACGATTTTCTGAAGAAGAAGGGGATCACTCGATATTATGCTTCAGGTGTTGGAAACAAAGTTAAACTAAATGGCAAAAAATATTACGAATATCTAGTAGCTTTTAATAGTCCCAACACAAGTTCGGAATACAAATATTCACTTAATATTATCGCCACAGTTGTTACTGCAAAATTGAAACAATGGCGTTCATCAAAAAGCGAACGTTCATTAAAAGCTGATATTGACAAAGCCCGTATTATGCAAAAATCAATTCTTCCTCAACACGAATATCCCTTTTTTGATTTTGATTTATACGGGATTACCTACCCGGCTGAAATTGTCGGCGGCGACTTCTTTGATTATCTCGAGATTGGCGATGACAAAGACCGGTTAGGAATTGTTCTTGGCGATGCTGCAAGCAAAGGAATAGCCGCAGCAGCAGAAGCAATGTACATTTCCGGCGCCATTCGTATGGCGATGACCTTCGAAATAAAAATTGTTACACTGATGCGACGGATAAACACTCTCGTAAATAAAATTTTCAGTGACGATAAATTCAGTTCTTTTTTTTACGGAGAGTTATCGAATGATAAATCTGGTTTATTCTTGTATGCTAATGCCGGTCACAATCCACCATTCTTTTATAAGAGGAAAGAAAAAAAAATATATTATTTAAACCCAACGGGTCCTGTATTAGGTCCCGCACCCAAAGCAAATTATACGGTTGACAGTATCCTTTTTGAAAAAGGGGATGTGCTTTTAATATACAGTGACGGAATGATCGATTCGGCAGACAAAGATTTTGAACCTTTCGGTGAAAAGAAAATTGAGACAATATTAACGGAAAATGTTCATCGCTCATCAAAAGAAATTGCCGCGTTATTAATTGAAGCGGTAGTAAAATTTTCGGAAGGGGGAGAGTATAACGACGATAAAACAGTTGTTGTAATTAAGAAAAAAGAAAATTAATTTAGGACAAATTATTTAACTCTTATAAGCACAAGTTAAAAATGATCTATTCAATCGATCCAACCACAGAAGAACCAATCGCCGGATATGAAGAATATTCTGATGAAAAGATACTTAGGATAATAGAAAAATCAGAAAAAGCTTTTCATCAGCAAAAGGGAACCCCCCTTCCACAAAGAATCAAATTAATGCTCATTGTAGCTTCAATCTTAGAAAAACGAAAAGAAGAATTTTCTAAGTTGATGACTCTTGAAATGGGAAAACCGATAATCCAGTCAAGAGCTGAAATAGATAAATGTAGCTGGCTATGCAAATATTATTGTGAGAACGCCGATCATTTTTTAGCCGATGAATTTATTCAAACTGATGCGCGGAAAAGTTTTATATCATTTCAACCATTAGGAATAATATTGGCGGTAATGCCCTGGAATTTTCCTTTCTGGCAAGTCTTTCGTTTTGCAGTTCCAAATTTACTTGCCGGGAATGCATGTTTGCTAAAACATTCATCTAATGTTTCCGGCACTGCGCTGGTAATTGAACAAATTTTTAACGATGCCGGATTTGGTGAACATCTGTTCCGGACGTTGTTAATATCCTCCTCAAAAGTTAAGCAAGTAATTGAACACCCGCTGGTTAAAGCCGTGACGATAACGGGTAGCACACCTGCCGGAAAATCCGTTGCTTCGATAGCCGGACGTGTCTTAAAAAAATCCGTACTCGAACTTGGAGGAAGTGATCCCTACATTATTCTCGAAGATGCTGATTTGCTTCAGGCAGCAAAAACTTGTGTAACGGCAAGGTTGATCAACGGAGGACAAAGTTGTATTGCGGCGAAAAGATTTATAATTGTTGAAAAAGTATTTGAACGATTTCAAGAATTATTTGTTGAGCAATTGAAATTAAAGAAGATGGGAAATCCATTTGATGAATCGAATGATATTGGACCTCAAGCAAGGATCGATCTTAGAGATGAATTGCACGGGCAAGTGCAACAAAGTTTGAAACAAGGAGCGAAGATTCTACTCGGCGGATTTATTCCCGAAGGAAAAGGAGCATTTTATCCTCCAACCGTTTTAACGGATGTTGACGAAAATAATATCGCATTTACTGAGGAAATATTTGGACCGGTTGCACCATTGATAAAAGCGGAAGACGAAGATGATGCAATTCGTCTTGCAAATAAAACAGAATTTGGTTTAGGAGCTGCGGTATTCACAAAAGATTTAGTAAAAGGAGAACGAATTGCCCGGGAAAAAATATTAGCAGGCGCATGCTTCGTTAACTCATTCGTTAAATCGGATCCTCGTTTACCTTTTGGTGGAATAAATCAATCCGGATACGGAAGGGAACTTGGACTTTTCGGTATGAGGGAATTTGTAAACATTAAAACTATTTACGTGAGTTAAGATGAGCGACAGTCTGAAACTTCTCCCGGATATTATTAAACAAATGAATACTCAGTTTACTTATGATGAACTTTTCATTTTAATTCAGAAACTTGGAATTGCGATATTGATCGGCGCGTTGATCGGATTGGAACGGGAACATTCGAGAACTCCGGGGGCAAAATCATTTGCCGGTATCCGGACGTTCCCACTTATAGCTATGTACGGATTTATTTCCGCAATGCTGGCTTCTTACATTAACATAACTTACTATTTTGTATTCGTAGTGTCGATTATGATTCTTGTTGGACTATCCTACTACAATACTTCTCGTGGTGGAAGGATCGGAATTACTACAGAACTTTCTGCTATGATGGTTTTCGTACTTGGATCGATGATCTACTGGAATTTCATTCTCATCGCAGCAATTGTAGCGGTAATTATGGCTGTATTTTTATCATTGAAGATTCAACTTCATCAATTTGTGGAAAACGTTACGGGCGAAGATATTTTTGCGGTATTAAAACTATCGATAGTAACGATAATTATTATGCCGCTTCTGCCGGAGCGTTCGTTTGGTCCGAATAATGTTATCAATCTTAGACTTATTTGGATGATGGTGATCTTTATTGCGTTGATAAGTTTTCTTGGATATATTTTAACAAAATATGTTGGATATAAAAAGGGAATATCAGTAACTTCAATTTTTGGCGGGTTAGTCTCAAGTACAGCTTTAACTTTTTCATTCGCAAAGAAAAGCAAAGAGAATGGTTCTCTCTCTACTAATTTCGGAGTGGGAATTTTAATAGCAACAACAATGGTATTTCCAAAGGTCCTTTTAGAAATTGCCGTAGTAAACGGTGAACTTGCAAGACAGGCAATCATTCCTATATTGATTTTTATGCTTGTGGGAGTCTTGCTTAGTCTTATCATGTGGAAAAAAATAAATGCGGTTGAATTAACCGGGATAAATTTGAAGAATCCATTTGAATTAAAATCCGCTCTTTATTTCGGATTAATCTTCGGTGCGATACTTCTTTTTTCTAAACTTGCTCAATCAAATTTTGGTGATAGAGGAAGTTACATCGTAAGTTTCATCTCGGGTTTGACGAATATCGACGCTATTACTCTTACCATGGCTCAACTTTCTGCAAAAAACACGATATCTTCATTTGTAGCTCTTAATTCAATAATTATTGCGCTTTTCGCCAACCTTCTTTTTAAAGGAATAATTGCAATCATCCTTGGGACAAAATTAATGGCTCGGTATACCACAGTCGGTTTCGGGTTTTTTATACTTACCGCGTTGCTCATTTTAAGTTACGGTTTTCTTTTTTAGGAGGTGAAATTGTTTTAATAGAAAGTAATGTTGCGATTCAACTCTCCAATTTTACTAAATCAAAAAAAGTTGTAAAATAAAATTTGTATTTGAACATTATGTTCATAATTATATCGTTGATTCTTTCCAACTTCATCTTTGCTCAGAATCACACTGAAGTTTTCAAAAGAAGATTTTCATTGACTATTGTTAAGTAATTCTCCAAGTTTCCGGCGCTTATTTAACCATTTAATAATTTTTCACGGAGGTTCTATGAAAACTAAATTACTTTCAACAGTTCTTTTTGCTTTTGTTTTCTGTACCACTATTTGGGCACAACAGAAAACGGAAATTTTTGGTGGAGCCCCACCAAATTTCAAACCTCAGGTTTCAGCAAACAATGAAGCGATGCCTTCACTATTCTCCTTGGCGCAACAGGTTGCGGCAGATTCTTTCGAGACAACGGTGTACACTTTCGGAGATCTTGTAGTCTTTTCATATTTCAGCGATACTCATGTAAAGATTTACGACCAGGGAGGAACTCTGCAAAATGAACAAACATTATCTGCCGATACTATGTTTAATGTTAATCATGGGAGTGGTATTTTCCGAATTGTTGCAAATAAATCCTTTACCATTCTTGTCGGCGATGCAATTAATAATTATGTTAATGGCTATTTTGCTGTGGATGAAGCGGGCAAAGGTGTTTCTCTTAAATTAAACACCTGGATGATGCGGTCTTTCAATTCAGGCCAGGATGAATTTGTAATTTTTGCCTATGAAGACAATACCGGTTTTACAGTTAAAAATCTGCAAACTAAAGATATTATCTATGCCGGAACATTAGACAAAGGCAAATATTTTTCTTTCCGTCAAGCAGGCTTACTCTCATCAATTTATAGTACAGCATTACAGGTAAACGGTACGAAACCTATTTCTGCTTTATCCTACACAGATCAAGATTATTACGTCCCATCTTCAAACGGTACATTTTCCGGTAACGAATTTTATGGGTATTCCGCGTATGAGGGAAGCTGGACAAACAGTATCACCATTACTTCTTATGCCGATAATAATTTTGTCACCATCAAAAACATTGATGACGGATCTGTGATTGATACTGCTACTTTAATGCGTGGACAAGTCTACACAAGAGGGATTAATACACCTACGTATTGGGCAGTAGTTTCACAAGGTCCGGTAACAACCGCGAATATTCCTTATGCCGGTTGGACCGGAAGTTATTATTATATGACTCGCGCTATTGATGAGACGGGAACAGGAGCAGGCAAACTTTTCTTCGTTCCAACGATAGCCAGCAACATTCATGTTTTTTCGTTCGAGACAAATAACAATGTAAAAATTACCCGTCTTGGCCTGAATACAGATTTCCCTTACCCTTCCGCCACTGAAATTTATAACGCCACTTTAAATTATGGTGAAGTTTATAATTTTTCATCTGCTTCTGGAAATTATGTTTATAAAATTGAGGGAACAGGAAATGTTGCAGTTCTGCAAAGTAATGGCGGAGCGGGCGCTGATTTTATGCCGCTAAGTTATGCCGCTAAACTTCCGGATCTAACTCTTTCGGTTGATGATATATTGTTCTCCATTCCAGATAGTTTATACGTCCCCGGAGATAAAATTACCGCAACCGTTACTCTTCACAATACCGGCGCGGTTGATGCGGCGAATATTCCGGTTGTTGCCTACGATGGGGACCCGGATGCCGGCAATGCAGTCCCTATCGCTAATGATCTTTTACCGATAATTAAAGCCGGTGAAACGGGTACATTCACCTTCGAATTTATAATTCCGATCCGGCCCGAATTTCACAGTTTAGTTATTAAAATTGATCCGAATAATTATGTTGTTGAATCGAACAAATCCAACAATAAAGCTCAACGGTTCTTACGATCGAATAAAGATTTGTTGCCGCCGTTAGCAGTGAATGTTACTGCTCCTTCAGCTTTAATGGTGGAAGGCGGAAACCTAATCCCGAATCCCTTTAATGTAAAATATGATATTTTTAATACGGGAAGCGTTTCTGCGACTAATGTTGCTATTACTTTAGATTTGAAAAATGGATTAAGTCTGGAGAATGGTTTATTGGTGGTTCAACTCGGGAACATTCCTGCAAATGGTTCTGCATCAGCTACATTTTTTATTAGGGCAAATCCGGATTCAACTGGATTCAACGTATTTACCGCAACGATTACAGCGGATAATGCCGATACAAAATTTGTTTATCGCGCTATAATGGTGCCGGATAATGTCCCTCCGGTAGTTCCAAAAAATTTCGCCGGAAATTCAATAGGGAATGCCTCTGCCACTTTTACTTGGTCTAAAAATATAGAGCCGGATTTTGGCGGATACCAACTGTATTATTCACTCGATTCTACAATCTGGCAAGGGACCGGCGCTCATCAAGGGAATTCTCCATTATTAGTATTAGATAGAAACAACTACCTGATCACCGGACTTCCTTTGATTAACGATGCACCAACAAATTATTTCTTCAAACTTAGAGCGTTTGATCAATCACTAAATTTAAGTGATGATAGTAATATTCTTCGTTTATCGATAACCAAATCTTTCGTGAGTGATTCACTTCTGGATAAACCGGTTATCGCCAAAATATTTGATGTTCCGAACGATAACGGAAGACATGTTTTTGTAACGTGGAATGCTTCTGAGAATGACGGCATGAAAACCAATCCCATAACTAAATACAGTATTTGGAGATTGGATAAAGATATGTGGACGTTTGCCATTGAGGTTCCTGCGATCTCAGATTCATTTTATTCAGCAATTGCAGCAACAATATTTGATTCAACCAAAACCGATGGAATGTTTAATTCGGTTTTCAAAGTTATTGCGCACGGAATGAATCCGGTAATGGTTGCAGTTTCCGAATCCGATAGCGGATACTCTTTGGATAATTTAGCGCCAAGAGTACCAACTAGTTTGGCTGCGGTTGTACAAGGGAACCTAGCTTCCTTAACCTGGGAAAAGAACGATGATTCTGATCTTCAATATTATGCAGTGTATAGAAGTACTGTAGCAAATTTTATCCCGACAAAAGAAAACCAGGTGGGACGAGTAGCTACAAACGCTTTTGACGACGCATCAGTGGTTCCGGGACAATTATATTATTATAAAATCTCAGCGTTTGATTTTTCCGGAAACGAAAGTATGGCTTCAAAAGAAGTTTCGTTGATGATTACCGGTGTTGCTGATGAAGCTGCAATTCCAACGGAATTTAATCTTTATCAGAATTATCCAAATCCGTTCAATCCTTCAACAACAATTTCATTCGATCTTCCTAATTCGGAATTTGTCTCGTTGACTATTTATGATGTACTTGGAAAACAAGTCACCACATTAGTAAATGAGTTCAAAAATGCAGGACGATATGATATTCGTTTCGAGGCGAACAGATTGTCAAGCGGAATGTATTTCTACAAAATTTCTGCTGGTAATTATAACCAAATACGAAAATTCATTTTGATGAAGTGATTCATTTTCACCTCCTTTCCAAAAGCCGTTCCACTAGATTGGGACGGCTTTTTCTTTTCCCTTTAGTTTTTTTTGATGCTTAAGTCGTGTTTTAAACAAAAAATTGTTAAGTTAAAACCGTTGAGGTAACTATTTATGCTGATTTTTTGAATGTTGGACAAATAAACTCATTCAGCTGATATTTTCTTTGACGATAATAGATATTTAGGGCATTATTCATCTCAGGTAGTTCAAAAATGAGTGAAAAATATTTCAAACTAATAAAATATTTCCGCGGATTTATTGGTGAACATAGAACTGGGGTAATAAATATTTCGACACATCCCCTCGTCCTAAGTTTGTTAATTTCAATTATTATAATCTCCGCACTTCCTCAAATCTTTGATAAATACACAGCTAAAATGATTTCCAAGAATAAACATGTTCCATACCAAAACATTAATTATACTGACTTAGATTGCGATAACATAAGCGAAAAAATTAGCATAGAAACAAACTATGATAATAAAACATGTTTGCGAGTTTATAAAAATAACAAAGTCGTAGGACAATGGAATTTTAACGGTAAATACATTAGCAGTGATCCGCCGTTCTGGAATGACCTTGATAGTGATGGTCTAAGTGAATTATTTGTTTTTACAAATCACGATAATAAAATGTTTCTTAATTGTGTATCGCCACTTAAAAATATAGTGTTAATAAAGGATAGAGAAATATGCCGTTATATTCCTTTCGATAAATCAATTGATTGTGTTATAATTCCTTGCGGTTTTTATGATGAAAATCAAGATGGAATAAAGGAATTTTACTTCTTTGCAAATACAGGCTTTTCAGTACAACCGCGCAAAATGTTTGCATATGATTTGGCAAAGGACACTTTGTATTTTTCCGAAAAAAGTTGTGCAGGAGTCGAAAAAGTGTTAGCAGATTATGGTAGTAAGACCAATGATCTCTATTTTCTCACCGTATCCAACGCTGTGGGTAATTGTGATGAAAATATTCCTCACTCTGATATGTATGCTTGGTTGATGGTTTTTAATAATGATCTCTCATTCAAATATAACCCGATTAAAATCGGATATTATCCCTCAAATTCGCATGTGATTTCACTTAAAAACAATAAAGGAACTTTCTTTGTTGTGCTGAACATCTATTCTGGAACAAATGGGCATTATACTACTTTAGCGGTGTATGACCAAAACTTAAATAAATTAAAAGAGAAAAAATTCTTATACTCGGATGAATGGGAGAATGCTCATTTATATTGTGATGAAATTGGGAATCCCGATTATTTTTATATACTGAAAAATAACGGGACTTTTGAAAGGGTAGATATTGGATTGAATATTATTGGGAAAATAAATTCTCCATTAGTGGATGATCTAAAGTATTTTGTGATGGATATTGATCGGGATGGGAAAAATGAGCTACTACTTTGGAATTATAATTTACAACAGCTCGTGATTTTTAGAAATGATTTATCAGATTATGTCACGGTTAATTGTCCTGGGGCAAACAACATACAGAGTGTTTCACTGAAACTAAATGGCGCCAATTCGCCTGAACTTTTTGTCCAGGCCAACAATTATTTGTACACTATTGTTTATAAAGCCAACTCTTTATACTACTTGAGATTTCCTTTTTATGGTGGGATTTACCTCATTGTATTCCTCTTCATTCTGCTTCTTCAAAAGACGCAGAGACACAGAGCGGAGCTAAAATATGAAACTGAAAAGAGAATTATTGAACTGCAAATGAAGGCAATTAAAAACCAGGTTGATCCCCATTTTACGCTTAATATCATAAATTCAATCGGTTCGTTATTCTATAAGCAGAACAAAGATAAAGCCGACCATATATTTGGTAAGTACAGTAAACTGCTCCGCCAAACAATTCTGAACTCCGATAAAATTATTACAACCCTGGCTGATGAATTTGATTATGTTAAGAATTACCTTGATCTTGAACAATTCAGGTACAACGACAAATTCAACTATGAAATTAAAACCGACCATGAGACTAACCTCGGAATAAATACCCCAAAATGTTAGTACACACATTTGCCGAAAATGCAATTAAACACGGGCTAAAACATTTAGAAGGAAAGGGAGAGCTGATCATTACCGTTACCTCAACAAAAAATAGTTGTGTTGTTGTTATCAGGGATAATGGCGTTGGGAGAAAAAAAGCTAAGACTATTGAAGTTGATAATACAAGCAAAGGATTGGAAATACTTGACCAAATCCTTGAATTGTACAAGACCTTGATGAAAATTAAGATTACTTATGCTATAAAAGACATCACAGATGAAAAAGAGCAGCCATTAGGTACTGAAGTTTATATTACTATTCCGGGAGAATAACATTTATGAAAACAGAAGTAAAACTTATTAAGTGCGTTATTATTGATGATGAAATTGAAGCGTGCGATAGGTTGCAAAGTCTTTTGGAAAAAATTCCGACGATTTCCATTGTTGCAATTGAAACAAAAGTTGAAACCGGAATAAAGAAAGTAATAGAATATTCTCCCGATTTAGTTTTCCTCGACGTAGAAATGCCGAAGGAGAATGGGTTAGAAGTTGTAAAAGAAATTAGAACTAAAAATGTATTTCCCACATTTATTTTTGTATCGGGGTACAACCAATATGCTATTAAAGCCATACGCAGCGCCGCATTTGATTACCTCCTAAAACCGGTTGATATTGATGAACTGCGCGAAGCCATTGTTAGATATGCCAATGTACAAAAAGAAAAAATAGAAATTATCTTACCACAAAAACTTAAAACCCAATACTCACTAACAGATAGAGAAATTGAAATTGTTAAATTACTGATGAAAGGCAAAAGCAGCGGGGAAATAGGAGAGCTACTTTTCATAAGCAAAAATACGGTGGATACGCACCGGAGGAATATACTTGAAAAGACCAATACCACAGCTACCCCAAATTTAATCTCACAGATCCTTTCTTGGTAGAATGAGTATGTAAATACTCACTTTACATGAGGAAGTACTCAATCACAACTATTCCGCAATTCTTACTTAACGCTATTTTAGGTCTAAGAAATTATAATATTTTGTTAAAGGCAATTATATTTTATTAATAGGAGAGATTTGTATGAATAAAACATATAAAACATTTAGACTTCTTCTTATTGTACTAATATTGTTTATTGTATCAGCTAACGCACAATTCAATACCACTAAATATCCGTCTAAGGATTGTGCCCTTTTCGATGCAACACCTAATAATAATTTTGGTTCTGGTACTATTATAGCTATACAACATCAATCGTATAATGGTAGTGGTGTGAGTCTCTTGTATTTTGATCTCTCTTCAATACCACAGAATGCAATAATTGAGAGTGCTTATCTTAATTTAAATTGTATGAATAAAACTGATGGTGTTGTCCTCAGGATTGGTCGATTGGAAGCAACAACTTCTTGGACAGAAACGGGAGTCACTTGGAATAATATGCCGTGGGCTTGGGAGCCACCAAATTATAAATACTTTACAATTCCAAATATTGACTATTCCGGTTATAATGTAAAAGAATTTGTTCAAGCGTGGGTAGCAGGAACATATTCAAATAATGGTTTTCAACTATTTACCGAATCCAGCGAAGCATCAGCCAGTTTCTATTCTCGTGAAATGGGTACTAGTTATACACCTAAGTTAATTATCAGCTATTCTATTCCTTCAACCGAAGCAGACATAGCCGTATCAAATTTAACATTCTTACCACAAACAATTAATCATGATGATCATCCAAGTTCAGTATCATATCGTATCACCAATTATGGCCCAAGTGATTTAACAGTTTCATCTAGCGATAGAATTTTAAGAAGATTTTACATTTCAAAGAACAATATTTTTGGAGACCAAGACGATATAGAAATAGGCAGATTTAATTCTGCTATAGCGCTATTGTCTGGAAATTATTCTGATCGCAATTTATCATCTGGTATTTTATCAGATATAACAATACCTTCGGTAGAGAAAGGAGATTACTATGTTTTTTTAGAAGTACAATTTATTGAATCTACAGCACCAACGGACCCAAATTCAAGTAACAATTATGCAATGAGGACAGGGACAATCTTAACAGCAGTAAACGATGAACAAAATCCAATCGTGTTAAATTATTCTGTAGAACAAAACTACCCTAATCCATTCAACCCATCAACAACTATTTCATATCAGATACCTTCAGAATCTTTTGTAACATTAAAAGTCTATGATCTTTTAGGAAGAGAGCTTGAAGTATTAGTGAATGAAGAAAAACCGGCAGGATTTTATGATGTGAAATATAATGCCGCATATTTGCCATCCGGTATATATTTTTACTCAATCAAAGCTGGAGATTTTGTTCAAACCAAGAAATTCATCCTACTCAAGTAAAATCGTTATTATCTTTTTCCCACAAAGCCGCTCCGCATAAAACGGACGGCTTTTTCTTTTCCCTTTTCACAACAGATAAAAAAATCTTAAATTGCATCCAACAGTAAAATGATTTCCCAATGGCGTTTATGAAAAAAAATATAATTTATTTTTCGATCCTTTTCTTCGTGAGTTCATTGCTCCTTTTTGGCGGTTTATTTTCATCAAAAATTGGCGGTGGAAATACGTACGAAAACACATTCAACAGTCCAAACCAAAGTTGGAGTTTTGATGATGAGGAAGATGAGTACAATTTTCCCGAACAAAAGTTAATTGATGTAATCCATTACACAGTGAAATTAGATTTATTCCCTGATCAGAAACGCTTAAAGGGAGATGTTACTCTTCAATTTGTTTTTACAGATTCGCTGCAAAAAATATTCAAAATAAATTTTTATGATAATTTGCGTATCCACAAAGTGTTGTGGAACGGTTTAGCTACCAATTATTCCAACTACAAAACGACGCTGCTAGTTGAACCTAAAAATTTTAACGATACTAATTACGTTGAGATATTTTACGAAGGAAGACCTAAAAAACTTGGCTTATCATCTTTTGTGTTTGGAGAAATAAATGGGTCATCATTGATCTACAATATTAGCGAACCAACATACGCTTCTACCTGGTTTCCGTGCAACGATATTCTTACCGATAAAGCAACGTATGATTTATATCTGACTAATACTTCCACAGAGGTTTCAGTATCTAACGGATTATTAGTTGAAAAAGTTGAACTTAACGGAAGGACAACCTATCACTGGAGAACAAATTACGAACTTCCTACTTACACCGTTGGCATTTATTCATCAAGTTATAAGACTTTTGAAAATAAGTATGTTACAACAGCGGGGGATTCGGTTCCAATTTTATATTATGCGTTACCAAGTCATTTGGAGAATGCAAAATCAGATTTTGCAGAACATCCGCAGATATTAAAAGTTTTGTCGCAACTTTTCGGAGAATATCCTTTTGCCAAAGAAAAATATGGAGTAGCGGAATTTCTTTGGCAAAACGGGGCAATGGAAAATGCGACCATCACCGGAATTGGCAGTAACTTTGTAACCGGCGCAAAAATGTTTACGGATATTTACGTGCATGAAGCAGCGCATCAATGGTGGGGAAATTGTGTCTCTCCGGCAACATGGAAAGACATCTGGTTAAATGAGGGATTTGCTACGTATTCAGAAGCGTTATATGATGAAATAGTTTTTGGAAAGGACGCTCTGTTTTCCAATATGAGAAAGAATTTTAGTACTGAATTCGAAGGAACACTTTATAATCCAGGGAGTAATTTGTTCAGTTCAAAAGTTTATAGAAAAGGAGCATGGGTTCTTCACATGTTACGATGGGAGGTGGGAGATGAAAATTTCTTTGCCATTCTTCATCAATATTTTGATTTATACCGGTATAAAAATGCTTCCTCCGAAGATTTTAGAAAAGTGTGTGAGGATATTGCAAAAAAAGATATGACTGAGTTTTTTTATCAATGGGTATACGTTGGAGAGAATATTCCTATTGTAAATTACCGTTGGAAAGTTAAACAAGATGACGACTCAACTTATTATGTTGTTTTAAATCTAAAGCAGGTTCAAAAGGGAGAAACAGAATATCACTTCCCGGTTGAAGTGAAGTTCTTATTCGATAATCCGGAGGATGATTATTCTGAACAATTTATTGTTGATGAAGCAGATTTTGAAACGACCATCAAGTTAAAAAAGAAAATGAATTCGCTGAGTATTGATCCAAAAGGGTGGCTTCTTGTTGAATTTAATGATACTAATCCCTATGAGTAAAAATGTCTAAACCCGTTTTTTTTATTTCAGATATTCATTTGGGACTGCTTGCTCCTGACATTGAAAAAGAGAGGGAACGACTGTTAGTTTCCTTTTTAGCATATGCAAAAGAAACAGCGAGCGCCCTCTATATTATCGGCGATTTATTTGATTACTGGTTCGAATATAAACGAGTTTATCAAAAAGGATTTTTCAGAACGCTTACCGCGCTGCAAGATTTGTGTGAAAACGGTGTAGATGTTCATTACTTTATTGGTAATCATGATTTTCTTCACCTCGATTTTTTCCAGAAGGAAATCGGCGCGCATCTCTATCACGACGGCATTGCCGTAGTTATCGAGGGTAGAAAATTCTATTTAGCGCATGGTGATGGATTAGTTAAAAACGACATCGGTTATTTGATCCTAAAAAAAGTACTGCGGAATAAATTTCTCCAGAAGATGTATTCGTTAGTTCATCCCGATTTCGGAATTGCCCTTGCGAGTAAAACCAGTAAAACAAGCAGAGATTATACTGCAAAAAAAGATTACGGTGAGATTGACGGAATGTTTGAAGCCGCAAAAGAAAAATTAAAAGATCAGTATGATTATGTTATCTTTGGGCATTCTCATAAAAGACAATTCGAGAAAGTAAATGACGGGTATTATATCAATCTGGGAACCTGGCTCGATCAACCTTGTTACGGTAAATTCCAGAACGATAGTTTTCAAATAGTTGACTGGCAAAAGAATGGAAAAATTTAAAAAAAATAAAACTGCGCATAACCGGCTTTCGGTATTAAAAAAGTATAAATATCTTTTTTTATTTCTTTCGTTGTTAGTCGTAGGTTTTACCATCTATGTCTTTTGGGGACTGCCGTCTCTGGAAGAACTGGAAAATCCACGTCCGCAATTAGCAAGTAAAGTCTGGACGGCTGATGGAGAGATCCTCGGGCAATTTTTTATCGAAAATAGGATAGAGACTAATGTTGACAGCATTCCCGCTCACCTTATTAACGCATTGATAGCAACGGAAGATAGAAATTTTTACAGCCACTGGGGAGTTGATCTTATACGTTTCGGTAAAGCGATGACGAAAAATCTTTTAACTTTTTCACGTGAAGGAGCAAGTACCATCACGCAGCAGCTTGCTAAAAATTTATATAGTTTAAAATCAGTTAATGAAAATTCAGTTGAAACGGTTGCAAGGAAAATTCGTGAATGGTTTTCTTCAATTCAAATTGAAAGAAATTTTACGAAGAAAGAAATTCTCGAGCTCTATCTAAATGTTTCTTACTTCGGTAAAAGCGCCTACGGAGTTGAAACTGCCGCAAACATTTATTTTGGGAAAAGAGCCAAGGAACTGACGGTGCCGGAATCAGCTTTATTAATAGCGCTTCTAAAATCGTCTGTAAATTATGATCCTGAACGGAAGATGGAAAGAGCTGTTGCGCGAAGAAATTTAGTTATGCATAACATGGTAGTCGCCGGTTATTTATCTGAAAGTGAGTATGAGAAATACAAGCATGAGCCAATAGTTTTAGCTAAGGGGAAGAAAGTAAAAATGAGAGGTGAAGCCACTCATTTTATGGAATATGTACGTCAGCAGATGATAGCTATGGCTGATAAATATGGGTATGATTTATTTAGAGACGGCTTAAATATCCATACTTCAATAAATATGTCGATGCAAAAAATTGCCAATAAAGTTGTAACCGAGCATCTTCGTGAATACCAGGAATTATTTTATAAAAATTGGAAATGGGATAACAATAAGTTAATCCTAAAGCCGTTGCTTGATAGAGCCATAAAAAATACGGTAGCTTATAAAGAAGCGGTTTCACAAGTGCAGAAACAGATGGTTTATAATCAACTGATAAATGATACAGTGTTTATTGATTCGGTGAAAGTTGTTGAAAGTACGATCCAAACCGGTTTTGTAGTATTAGATGTAAAGACGGGAGAAATAAGAGCGTTGGTTGGCGGCGCAGATCAAGATTTTCAATATGGATTGAATCATGTTGCACAAATTAGGCGGCAACCGGGTTCATCATTTAAACCTTTGGTTTATACAACCGCAATTGACAATGGCTATTACCCGGCATTCTCATTATTGAATGAAAAATTTAACTACAACGGTTGGTCGCCGAATAATAGCGATAGCGATTACGGTGGTTATCTAACACTGCGCCGGGCTTTGGCCAATTCAGTAAATGTTATTGCCGGTAGACTTACGATCGGAGAAATTGCGCCTCCAAATTTGGTTGTTAAGTATGCTCACAAAATGGGTATTAATTCATCGCTAAGCGCTTTTCCATCAATTGCTTTGGGTACGGTAGAAGTAACTCCGCTCGAATTAACTTCTGCTTTCGCCACTATTGCAAATAAGGGTGTTTACATCTCACCAATTTCAATTTTGAAAATAGAAGACAAAAATGGAATTTTAATCGATGAATTCAAACCTGAATATCGCGAGACTATTTCGCCTCAAACTGCTGCAATTGTAACGAGTATGATGGAAGATGTTCTAAATTACGGAACAGGCGCTAGAGTTAGGCAATATTTTTCGAGACCAGCTGCCGGCAAAACCGGAACAACACAAGATTTTGCAGACGCATGGTTTATTGGATTTACTCCACAGTTAGTCGGCGGAGTATGGACAGGTTTCGACGACCGGCGCGTGAAATTTAACGGATGGTATGGGCAGGGCGCAAGAGCTTCCATGCCGATATGGGCTAAATTTATGGCGGAAACCTATAAAAAGTTGAACCTGTCGTTAGAGTATTTCACGATACCCGAAGGTGTTGAGTACGTACAATTTTGTAAGGAAACAATCGATAGGGGAGACGCACGTTTGGCGAATGAGAGTTGTCCGAATAAGGTTTCCGATTTAATAAATACTTTACATAAACCTCAAAATTGTAACCTTCATGGTGGTTCAGCAGCGCCGTTAACAGAAAAAGAATCGAGTTCAGGCTGGTAAAAAGTTTGAAAAGACAATTCTTCTTCTTAAATTTTCAGTGAAAATAATTTGCCCGAATGGCGGAATTGGTAGACGCGTTAGGTTCAGGGTCTAATGGAGATCCTCCGTAGGGGTTCGAGTCCCCTTTCGGGCACAAAGTTTCTATAAAAATGAATGCAAATACCCTTCATCTCGCTTACCAGGAAGCAATTCAATTTGCGCGGAAGCATTATGAAAATTTCCCGGTAGTATCCTTCCTGATACAAAAAAAACTAAGAAAAGATGTTGCTATTATCTATTGGTTTGCCCGTACCGCGGATGACGTAGCGGATGAGGGGAATTTATCAGTAGAACAAAGATTGGAACAACTTGCAAGATTAGAAAAACGACTGCAAAATTTATTGAACGGAATTTATGCAGATAAATTTGATTATGCACTTGCTGAGACGATCAAAGAAAAGAATCTTTCAAAAATATTATTATTTAAATTACTGAAAGCATTCCGATCGGATATTCTCTTCCGAAGTTTCGCGGAATTTTCAGATGTTGAAAAGTACTGTGACAACTCAGCTAATCCAATCGGCAGATTAATACTGGAACTTCATGATGTGCGGGATCAAAATGTACTGAAGCTTTCCGATAAAATTTGTACCGCCCTTCAATTGACTAACTTTTACCAGGATTTCAAATTTGACATTCAAAAGGGAAGAAATTATATTCCTTTAAATGATTTGGCAAAGTTCGGTTTAAACGAAGATAATTTTACTGATCCGACCTTGCGAAGAAATTTATGTGACGTCATCAAATATCAAATTACTAGAGTAAAGGATCTTTTTGTAGAAGGTGAGCAATTGCTGAAATATTTGCCGAAGAAATTAAAAATTGAAATAGCATGGACAATTCTCGGCGGACGAAAAATATTGGAGAAGATTGAAACCGCAAGATGTAACGTACTTACAACAAGACCTTCGCTAAAAAAATATGAAATGATATTTTTGTTAATAAAAGCTTACAGTTATGCAAAACGATTCAGCTAAACAAATTGCAAAAGAAAGTAAAAGCAGTTTTTACTACGCTTTTAACCTGCTTCCCGCAAATCAACGGGATGCGATGAACACGATTTACGCATTCTGCCGTAAGACAGACGATATTGTTGATGAAGGTCAGGATGATGACGAGATCAAGTATCAAAAATTAGTTAGGTGGAGGATAGAGTTTGAAAAAGCTTTTAAGGGAAATTCCGAACTTCAATTATTAAACAAACTCGCCGGAACCATTTCTCAATTTCATATTCCTATAGAGCATTTCTTTGAATTGATAAAAGGAATGGAAATGGATCTGATGAAAAAACGGTATGAAAATTTTGAAGAACTCCGCTTATACTGTTATCGCGTTGCTTCAACGGTTGGATTAATGTGTATTGAAATATTCGGATACAAGAATAAATCGGCTTTGTCATTTGCGGAAAATCTAGGTATTGCCTTGCAGCTTACAAATATTTTACGCGATGTAAATAAGGACGCAAAAAAGAATCGTATTTATCTTCCACAAGAAGAGTTAAGTAAATATCACTACAGTGAAAGTGATCTTTTGAGTAAGAAATATAATTTGCACTTTGTCTCGTTAATGGAATTTGAAGCGAATCGAGCGCAAGAATATTTCAAGAAAGCAACCGACAATTTGGACCTTGACGACAAAGCCTCAATGTTTGCCGCACGCGCAATGCAGCATATTTACTACAGAATGCTTGAGCGAATTATTCATGCTAAATATGATGTATTCAATCAGAACATTAAAGTTAGTACTTTTGAAAAAGTTGGTATTTCTCTTGGGGTTTGGGCTAAATATAAATTAGTTTATAAATGAAGAAATGCCTTGTCGTTGGCGGCGGATTAGCCGGTCTTTCTGCTGCTGTTTCCCTTACAAAAAAAAATATTCACGTTCACCTCATCGAAGCATCACCAAAATTTGGCGGAAGAACTTATTCCTTTCTTGATGAGGAAAGTAGAAACGAAATTGATAACGGGCAGCATCTGTTGCTTGGTTGTTATTATGAAACAATAGAATTTATAAAACTGATCGGTGCGGAACACCAGTTTTATTTTCAGAAGAGATTGGAAATAAATTTTATAGATCAAGATAAAAGCGAATATCATCTTAAAGCTGCAAAACTTCCATATCCTTTCGGATTACTTGCCGGACTTCTAAACTATAAAGCCTTGTCTCTCTTCGATAAAATAAAAATTAAAACGCTTATCTCAACACTTCTTCTTATTGATTCAAATAGATACTACGACGTTTCAGTACTTACCTGGTTGAAAAAGAATGGACAAAACGAGAGAAGTATCAAAGCTTTTTGGGAAATAATCGGCATTGGTGCGTTGAACAGTCAATTAAAAAATGCGTCCGCGAAAATATTTATTGATTTATTGAAAATAATCTTCTTGAAAGGAAGCGGTGCGTCGGCGATGATCATTCCGAAAGTTGGGTTATCAAAAGCGTTTGTTGATCCAGCGATAAATTTTCTCAATGCGAATAACACTGAATTATTACTTTCCGAAAAACTTCTCGAAATCTCTATCGCTCAGAATAAAGCAGTAGTAGTTAGAACTGATAAGGGAAGTATAAATGATTTCGATGCTGTTGTTTTAGCAATTCCTTCTTACGCGTTAAGTAGGATCAATGAGAAAAACTTAATCATAGAAAATGACAAAACTGATTTAACCACTTCCTCTATAGTGACTTTACATCTATGGTTAAAAGAGAATAAATTGAAAAAACCTTTCTATGCATTCATAGATTCACGTTTGCATTGGGTATTTAATCATGGCAGGTATATTACCACTGTTACAAGCAGCGCGGATGAGTTTATTGAGAAATCAAAAGAAGAATTATTCTCGATCATTAGTTCTGAATTGTCAACGTATTTGGGAATCAATAGAGAAAAGATTACCCGTTACAAAATCATCAAAGAGAAGCGTGCGACTTTCATTCCGAATAAAGAAAACTTGTTGAAACGTCCTTCCGCTAAAACTAAGTTAGAAAATGTTTTTCTTGCGGGAGATTGGACAAACACCGGTTTACCCGCAACAATCGAAGGGGCGATCAAGAGTGGCAATACCGCTGCTAATGAAGTACAAAAATATTTATCATCTTTCTAATTATCAACAACATCTATTTAGCTTTTATTAGTTTAAAACTGAATACTGATAACTCTTTACTTTTAATGTGCCTCAATCCAATTATCTCCAATTCCGGTCTCAACGAGAATAGGAACGTTCAAGGGTAGAGCATTTTCCATCAAATCTTTAACAAGTGGAACAACTTCATCGGTCTCGCTTTTCAACGCATCAAATACCAACTCATCGTGTACCTGCAGAATCATTTTGGTATCGTAATTTCTTTTTGCAAGTTCGTTATGAATATTTATCATTGCAAGTTTAATCATATCGGCAGCAGTGCCTTGTATCGGCATATTGATAGCTACGCGTTCTTCAAAATTGCGAAGTGAAAAATTCTTACTGTTAATATTTTTTAGGAAACGGCGTCTGCCAAGCAACGTTTCTGCAAATCCTTTTTCTCGTGCGGATTGAATAGAAGCGTCCATAAACGCTTTTACATTTTTGAACGTACTGAAATAAGTATCGATAATTTCCTTTGCATGCTGCTGAGAAATTTGCAGACGGGTTTTTAGTCCGAAGACACCAATCCCATAAAGAATTCCAAAATTAACTTCTTTTGCTTTTCTACGCATATCGGGAGTAACTTCTTCTTGAGGAATCTGGAAAACCAACGCAGCAGTTCTTCGATGAATATCTTCGCCATGTTTGAACGCTTCGATCAACCGCTCATCATTGGACATGCTTGCCATGATGCGCAATTCAATTTGGCTGTAATCGCAACTTATTATACAATGATTTTTGTCGCGCGGAACGAACGCTTTGCGGATTTCCCTACCAAGTTCAGTGCGAATAGGAATGTTCTGCAAATTCGGATCAACGCTTGAAAGTCTACCGGTGGAGGCGATCGTTTGATTGAACGAGGTGTGCACTCTTCCGGTTTTGGGGTGAATTAAATTGGGGAGAGCATCAGCGTAAGTAGATTTTAATTTTGCAACTTGTCTGAAATCCAAAATGCTTTCAATTATTTCGTGTTCTCCTCGAAGTGATTCCAAGGTTTGTGCATCGGTAGAGAAACCGGTTTTTGTTTTCCGGGAAGATTGCAGTTGAAGTTTCTCGAATAAAATCTTCTGCATTTGCTTTGGCGAATTGATGTTGAATGTTTCCCCGGCTAAACGAAATATTTTTTCAGAATATTCGTTCATCGAAGTTTCTAGTTCTTTACTCAAGACTCCAAGCATTTTGCGGTCAATGTTTACTCCGGAACGTTCCATTTCTTCCAATACTTCTGCAAGAGGGAACTCAACTTCATAAGCAAGTTTGTGCAAATTATTTTTTTCAATTTCCTCTTTTAAGATTTCATAAAGCTGAAAAGTAATGTCGGCATCTTCGGAGGAATAATCGCTTAACTTTGTTAATTCTACATCGAAGATTTGTTTGGCATCTTTCTTTGCACCGATAAGTTCGGAAAGAGGAATAGGTTTGTACTGTAAATATTTTTCCGCAAGATCGTCCATGCCGTGTTTCTGATCGGGATCGAGAAGAAAACTTGCGAGCATCGTATCGAAGTAAAAACCTCGTACGTGAATATCAAGAGAGCGCATTATCGAGATATCGAATTTTCCATTCTGGCAGACTTTTTTAATTCCGGCATTTTCAAAAACGGATTTAAAGATTGACACAAAGTCATGCTGAGAAAGTCTATCGTCCAAATTTCTCTCGAATAATGACGTTGATTGAACGAAAGGATTTAACGCAACAAAAAATGCTTTTCCTTTTTCATAACAGAAAGAAACTCCGGCTACTTTCGCATCGAAATAATCGAGCGAATCTGTTTCGGTATCAAATACAAAAAGAGATTGCTGCGCAAGTTCATCGGCTAAAGCTTTCGCTTCTTTTACTGAAGTGATTAAAACGTATTTGCTTTCAGAACTTGAAAAAGTTTTATTTTCCGGAACGGTCACAACTTCGGGAGTTGCTTCAACAACTTCTTCTTCACCAAAGAATTTTCTTAAACGGACGTAAAGGTTTTTGAATTCAAGTTCTTCAAAAATAGCTTTTATCTTCTCAATCTCCGGTTTGCCGATCTTCGTTCTATTAAAATCAATTTCTATCGGAACATCCGTCATAATTGTCGCTAATTCTTTTGAAAGGAAAGCATTCTCTTTTCCGGCAATAAGTTTTGTTTTTACGGAAACCGGTTCAACTTCATCAATATGTTCGTAAATATTTTCAAGTGTGGAATATTTCTCGATCAATAAAGGAGCAGCTTTGGGACCAATGCCTTTTACACCGGGAATGTTATCACTTGAATCGCCGATAAGCGATAAGTAATCGATCATCTGTGTTGGTGCAAAACCAAGCGTTTCAAAAACTTTTTCTTTGGTGATAACATCAGTCTCTTCCCCCGACTTTCCCGGTTTAACAAGCTTTACTTTATCTGTAACAAGTTGAACGTAATCTTTATCGGGAGTGATCATAAAAGAATCATAACCGAGAGATTCCGCTTTTCTCACAGCCGTACCGATTATATCATCGGCTTCATAACCGGGCAAAATAAAAACGGGAATATTGAGCGCTTCAATTATTTCTTTTATTCTGCCGATCTGCGGGATCATATCTTCCGGCATTGCGGAGCGTGTTGCTTTGTACGCTTCAAACTTATCGTGACGGAAAGTCTTTTCTTTTGAATCAAATCCAACGAACATGTAAGCCGGTTTAATATCTTCTAATATTTTTATTATTTGATTAACAAAACCGAAGACCGCCGAAGTCGGTTCACCTTTTTTTGTTATCAAAGGTCTTGTTATAAAAGCGAAATAAGCTTTGTACGTCAAAGCCATCGCATCGATAAAGATTATTTTTTTATTCATACTTACTTTTTCTGAAAACGATGATGAAAATATTTACTGTAAACATAAACGGGGAGTCCGAGTAAAATGAGGATGAGTCCCATTGCCGCATTTTGTGAATCCGAAACAACCGAATTAATTAGAAACAAAAACGAAAAGACAATAAAAATTGCCGGTGTATAAGGATAACCCCAAACTTTGTAGGGACGTTTTGCGTCCGGCATTTTTTTACGGAGAACGAAAACTCCGAATGCGCCGAGCATATAGAACAACCAGGCCGCGAAGATTACGTAATCGGAAATGGTATCGAACGAACCGGAGAGAACAAGTACCGCCGACCAAACTCCCTGCACAACAAGCGAAACATGCGGAGTTGCAAACTTAGGATGAATCTTTCCGAGTGAAGTAAAAAATAATTTTGTACGAGCCATAGCAAACTGAACACGGGCAGTTGAAAGAATAGAACCGTTCAACGCGCCGAAAGTAGAAACTACAACTGCGATAGCAATTATTGAAGCTCCCATACTGCCGAAAATCTTTTCAGCGGCGGCGGAAGCAACCAAAGGATAATTCTTCATCTCCTCAACGGGTAAAACGTAGAGGTAAGCAATATTAATTAAAACGTAAACCGCCATAACTATCAAAGTTCCGTACAATAAAGCTTTGGAAACGTTCCTCTGCGGTTCTTTTATTTCTCCGGCTACAAAAGTTACGTTGTTCCAGCCGTCGTATGCCCAGAAGGCGCCTGAGAGAGCGAGACCTATCATTGCAATCAGATTAGCGCTTGTTTCTGTTGGAAGATGAAAATTGTAATAGAAGTTTGTGGCTGAACCATTCCCGAATGCCAGGAGAACGAACGCAAGTAAAATGATCGAGGCGATCTTGATAAAAGTAATTACTGTTTGAACAAGTCCGCCGAAGACTACACCAACGTAATTAACTCCCGTTAAAAAGAGAATACAAAGTATTGCGACCGCTTTTGTTCCGAAATCCGCAAAGGGATGAATCGGTCCCACAAAGGGCATGAAAAGGGAAATGTCCTGCAGATATTTTGATGCTTCCGGGAATTTGAAAAAGTAACCGAGATATTCCGCAAACACATAAGCTATTGCCGCCTGGCTTCCGGTTTGTATTACCGCTAAGATAGACCAGCCGTAAAGATATGCGGTAAAGTCGCCGTACATCTCTTTGAAGTACATGAACTGTCCGCCGGTAGCGTCTATCATTCCCGCTATTTCCGCGTTAACCAGCGCGCCGATAAAAGTTATTAGTCCGGCAACAATCCAGATGATAATCAGTAATTCCGGCGAGTGAAGTTGTCCCGCCATAGTGGCAGGCTTTCTAAATATTCCCGAACCGATCATAGAACCCGCAACGAGCATGGTAGCGGCGGTTAATGAGAGTCCGCGAACTAAAGTTGTCTTTTTTTTTGTTTCCATAGCACCTGAATAATTAGATAGTTAGTAAAAATATTCTGCGCAGAATGGCGAGAATATTTTCTTGAAATCAAATACCGAACATCGAACAAGGAATAACGAATACTGAAGTTTTACATTTCGATATTCAACATTCCATGTTCATTATTCATTATTTTTTTTTGTTCTGGTTTACCAGGTTATGAATTAGGAATTCGTCCGCCAAAGCGGTTAAGAATTTGCTCTCTTATCTCATACTTAAAAAATAAATACTTTATCTATAATATAAGTTTTTCTTTCAATCTTGAAAAAAGAATAAACTTTATTTAAGTTACTATTACAAAAAGATGGATTTCAAATTAAAGAGAAGATTATGAGGAGTTTAAAATGACAAGAACATCGATGATAAAACAGATCACTTCGGATGTTAATTATTTTGACGACGAAACGTTGAAATCAATTTTTAATTATATCTCGTTCTTAAAGAATCGTGACAGCATTGATCCATCTGATGAAATATTGAGCAGTGATGAAGACTATCTCAAAGTACACGAAGGTTTATCAGAGGTTAACGAGGGGAAAACTTCTTCGTGGGCTAATATTAACTAAATCTTTCAAAAATCAACGAGTATTAGAAACCCCTTCCATCTTTTCAAATCTTAGATCACAACAAGTGCTACCTTTGGCGAGAGTTCCGCTGCGGGTATATTTAATTCCCAACGATTCAAAATATTTTGGGTAAGCGAGATCATCGGCATAACAGTTTGGAATACATGCTTCGGAAACGTTCATCTTCTTAGCTAATTCAAACCAAACACAATAATGAATATCGAATTGACAAGAATTTTGTTTTAAGTCAGAAATAACTCCTTGATGGCAGCCGGCTTTTATAGCGCTTTCCGGTAGAACGGCAAAGTAATCGCGAAAAACTTCATACGGTTCGCCAAGTTTTCGTATTTCTTCAATCTCCGGCAGAGAGAGTAAAAGTGCTTCCGCTGCTGTTGCATCCATAACGGCGTACATTATTTTTAAAGCTGAATCTACGCCAACTACAATTTTCAAAGCGGAAAAGAGGGAGAGATATTCTAACTGTTGTTTGATAAAGATTTCATTCTTCATTCCTTTGGCGCGAATGTCTGATAAATTTAATGCAGCGGACCGTTTTTTTTCTTTTGCAAACCAATAGAGAACCTGGAACTTTTGCTTAAAGTTAAGATGCTTCATTATGACTTTCTGAGAAGCTTTTTTCAACTTTGCTTTGAATACAGGACTCCAGCTTGCTTCTACATCGCTTCCGGCAATGCCGTAACCTCTAAGTTTTGTCACATCCATTTGTACCTCAATTTCCTGGTTGAGAATTTATTTTCTGATGGTGTAAAATTAGAAAAATATTTTGAAAGAATTACGAATTACCTAGCGAAAGAATGAATTGTTGAATGGTTGAATGTTTTCCATTCAGTCATGCAGCCATTCAATCATTCACAATACTTATAACTATTCGCGCTTATCTAACAGATTTAGAACTATCATGATTGAGTAATATTTAATTCTTTTGCCTACGGGTGCTTTTACTCCGACAATAAAATTACCCGATAAGAAATGACTTTTTCCATTTTAAAAATGGCTCCGGACGTTTTAGAAATCGTTCGTTCATTTTTAGAAATCGATGCGTTCAATTTAGAAATCGCTTGTTTTAATTAGAAATCGATCCGTTCATTTCAGAAATGGCAGAAAAGTGTGACAAAATGGCAATTTTGGGTTAAAAACGAAGAAATGCTTGCGATTTATGCCTAACTGAGTGGAAGTTGGAAAGTAATAAGTGGCAAGGAAAACGGCCACGAATTTACACGAATGATAAAAACGAATTGTGCAAATGCAATCAGACAGAGAACGGAGAGTGCAGTCCGAGAGGGTAAGTGCTTAAAAAATATTTATCGCCTGTTAAAGTGCGTGATTCCGGTCTGGTCTTTATAAGCTATTATTTCTCCATCGCTCAAGTAAATTGAATCCAAATTATGACCATCGTAGGTCAAAAGTTCAACTTTTCGATCATCTATCATTCTATAAATATCTATTACGAATATTCGCAATTTGCTGAAATACATGCGGTCAAGATTAGCTCCAACATAAGTTTTATTACTATTATAAAAATAAAACGGGATTCTATAATCGAAATTCTGAATTGCGACTGCTATACCATTAATATAAATCTCCATGTACGATTTATCTGGGCAATTTGCAAATTTAAAATTTAACTGATATTTTTTATTGAAAAGTTTGTGTGATAACTTTATAATATGAGCTTTACTTGTCGAATCAATCACCCGGTAACATAAGTAATCTTCTTTATCAAGATAAATTGAGATTCTATTCCTATTTTCTACTGAAACTATATCAAAAATATATTTATTTCGATATTCATGACGTTGAAAGAGAATTACTTGAAATTCCATGTTGTATTCAGGAGTAATATACAAAGGACGATTAATGAAAGGTGGAGTGTACGTAGTCATTTCGGGCATATCGGGAATATCATATGGAAATATTTCTTGACCAATTAATTTGGGCAGGTCTTTAATAAAACCCATCTCTTCTATTTCACTGAATGTAGCTTTAATAAATTTATATTTTATTTCCGCTGTTTCATTGATCAAGTCAATTGGAAGCCGTTTGCCAAAACCACACAAAATTCGATTATCATTATGATTAGGATGTTTTCTCCAATTAGAATATTGTCTAACTATATAATTATCATCTATTTCATTTGTCCCTAAATTTCTACTATATTTTGGCAACCCTAATCGAAATACTACTTCTTTATGCCATTCGTCGAATGAACTTTTGTCTGAAAAAATTAGAAAATTGGAGAGGTTTGTAGAATCTTTTTTCAAATCAGAAATTGTAGGCTCAGAATTAAAATATCCTACTACGTCGCGACTAAAATTAGCTAACCCAATTAACCGCTCGATCAGAGTCCCAATACCAATGATGGTAATACAAACAATAACGATGCTTGCAATGAACTTATTGTTTTTGTACCAAAATACAAATCTCTCAAACCAGTTCTCTGAAGGATCAGAATTTAATTTTTGTTTCGATGGTATACTATTTTTCTTACGTCGCATTTTTGGAGTTTTGATTATCAAATTACAATAAGTTTAAGGTGAAAGTTGAAACGTACAATTGTTCCATTGAGAAAAAATTAATGGGAGATGTAAACACTCCGGTTGGCAAGGATTTTCTATATAAAACTAACTCAGAAATAAAGCCACCTAACTTCTTGTTTATTTGTAGGTAAAACATAGAGATGTTTTGGGAAATTGCCAAATGGATAAGCGCATAATTTTAAACTCATAGGTTCCGACGTTTACTTTTTGGATTTCAATCATTTCTTCCAACTAGACTAATTTCAAAAAAGATTGTTGGAGTTTTGATGATTGCGGAAGAGTTCCAAGAATAGTTTTGGCAAAATCCAAGCTGCAAACGTAACGGTGGAATACCATGCTTTAAATTATGGAAGTAACTAATCCCAATACCAGGAGAAAAACTCGTCCAATCATGAGACTGAAATGTGAATAAATCAAGATCATTTTTATAAAAAACAGAAAAACCATGAGGGGATAAATAGTTTCCCTTTTCATAAAGATCGTCAAAAAATAAATGATGAGTGCTTCCTAAAATAATTTGTGGAAATTTCCAGAGAATATGAGATATGGGTTTAAGATATTCTCGAAGAATAATTCCCTGCAACACAACTACAACTGGCGAAAGAGGAAATGCAAAATTTGTTCTGTGATCATTGAATTTATCATCTATTGTCCATGTAATGGGTATAGTTTTGATTTCAAGAAGGTACCTACTTGAATAGTTTTTCCCATCAGTAGCTAAGTTCACAGCTTGTTGAACACCCAAATGATTATTATAGCCAAAACTTCCATAATGAATAACGTAATTATGGGATTGACATCTTCCAGTGGAGGAAAGTAATATCATATAGAAGAAAAAATATATGAATACTATTTGTTTATTTTTCATCATTAAAGTGTGAAGTTACATTTAATATTTTTTGTTAATTACATAATTTCTATCATTTACATTGCGCCATACTATAAGTCGTACAATATTTAAGGAAAACAAACCGAGCCATGCCAACATTATAGACAAAGGTATTTTTGTTAATTCGTCGCGGAAGTACACTTCCCACTGTTCTAGCAACTCTTTTGATCTTCTCACTTTTACATGATACGGCCAGGATGGGATAATCACACAGTCGTCAAGAGTTATTCTATCATATTGCGGTTTACTATAAAAAGGAAATCTTGGCACCCAAATAGTTGAATTAATAATTTTGTACTGGTCAGCTTTTTCGCGTCGTAACATATCTAATATCATAACAAAACGGCTGTAAGACATTTTTCTACTCATTACAATCTCTATACCTCTGAGTGAATCTCTACTCAGGATAAATTGTTCTATTGCAACACGAAGAGAATCAAAGGTTTTTGTATTCTTTTTTTCATCACCAGAGAATGTAAAAACATTCCAATTTCCTTCAGGAGGAATATCTATATCGCATTTTTTTTTCTTATCACTTAAGTAATTGTCATAATTCTCGTATGATGAGTTTACTTCCAAGATGCTTCGGGGATGGGCAATATAATCGTTTAGTACGTGTACAACGAACATAAAAAGCAAAACCGAAAGGCTGAGAAGTCCTACCGGGTAATATAATTTGCGTTTGTGCTTCATAGGAACTGTTATAATATTCTCATGCACTATTAATTCAGATGAAAATAAAACTCTGTATCAATATAAATTGAATGAAAGCTTAGTTTGATTTTTCTCATATCCGGATAAAATGAATAGGAGTATTTTGGAATAATAACCAGTGTATAATTGTTCAATATCGATTGGTATAATCCTAAGCCCAAATTAATCGAACCGATGAACTGATTATGCTTTATGTTGTAAATATCTTGTCCACCGCTGCTATGATCCCAAATGTATCTAACATTAAACAAGTAGCCGATTTCAATACCACCCGAAAATACCAGGTTTGTGTTCTTAACTTCCGAAGGTAGATACATTAAAGTTAATGGCAGATTAATCGATTGGAATGTTTCATAATCATTATAAGTATTAATCTGATCGTAGTTTATCCTGCCTCCATTTATGATGTCAGAATTTCCGTATATATCATTTGCAACTGCTCTTGTATCAGGAATATTTTCAATTGAAAAACTTTTTTGATTGAAATTGAGACCGGTTTGGATAAATAAACGATCATTAAAAGAGAGAAGCGCGCTAAGTCCATAGGAAAAATTAGAGTGTGCATCAAAATTAGTTGATTGTGGATTAGTTACCGGGAATGTAATAGAAGGTGAGATATTAGCTCCCAAGTGAATATTTTTTTGAGCTTTGTTGGTTTGGGTGATGAGGAGAACAAACAAAGTAATTATTAATGTTTTCATATTTAACTCTTCAAAAAACGATGTATATAATTATTGAGTTAGGTTACATACTAAAAAGCATAACCAATCCCGGCAAAAAATTCAGCAGTAAGGAATTCTTGATAGTAATTATCGAGATTCCGCATTCCTTTATCAAACCATATTGAGTGGGTATATCTAACTTTTAACTTGGAGGTAAAGAAAAAGTATTGCTCACCTTTATCGAAAGGAATGGAAACTTCTATAAAACAGTTGAGACCTATCCCGGAAGACGCAAGTTTGTCATATAGATGATCCGGTATATCGAGAATTCTATTTGTAATTACGAAAGAGGGACCAAATCCATAAGAAAAATATTGGTCATATTTCGTAACAATATCTAGGTCTATATTATGATTGATAAGCGTTAAATCACCGCTAAAGAAGCCGATGGGGTCAGGACTGTCCGGACCGGTTCTAACAAATTCTATGATATTATTCTTAATTATCTTATGATAGTCATAATCAAGAATGAGATTGTATCCCCAAAGATCATTTCTTTGATAGGTAAATCCATAGAAGTAATAAGAGCGGAATTTCACTTTACTCATTAACGTCATTGAATTTTCGGAATTGTCTAAATAGTGTCCATATCCAAAATGAAGATCAATTTTATTTTGAGCTTGAATTATGGAAAAGGTGAAGAGAATAAAGCTAATGGTATAAAAATATTTTATCATCGTTTTTCCAACAACATGTATTTGGTACTTTTTAAATAGAAATTATTATTAATCCCCTTCAGTTCAAGAGTATAAAAATATACTCCTTCGGCTAAATCGTTTGCGCTAAAACTTACATTATAGTGTCCAGCAATTTGATTTTTATTTACTAGGATTGTAATTATTGTGTTATAACTATTTTCAACTGTAAGTTTTACATGCGATTCTTGAGGCACTGAATATCTTATATTTGTTTCGGGATCGTCGACTATGGATGATTTACATCCTCCGAAAAAAGTTGTAAGCAGAAAGGTTGATATTAGGATCGTTTTTATAAAGCGTGATTGATTGTTCATAAAATTAATAAGTAAATTTATTTATAATTTAAAATTCCCAAAAGGGGAGTGAAAACCCAATGCATCAAAACAAAGAAATAAAGTGATCTTATTCTTTAATTAAAACATAGAGATGTTTTGGGAAATTGCCAAATGATAAAACAAATAAACCTTTATTTTCTCTGTGTCTCTGTGACTCAGTGGCGAAAAGAATATTTACCACAGAGTCGCAGAGGCACAAAGAATCAATTCAGATCAAACCACCAACTCAATTGTAAACTGTTTATTTCTAAAAGAGAAAATATCTCCGGTTTTTCTTTTGTGTAATTCTTTTCCAAGCGGGGAAGCGAGGGAGATTGTTAAATAACGAGTTCCTTCTACCTCAAATTCTCCGGCGGTTATGGCAATAAAATAATTACCCTGGTTTGTATAAACAACACAACCGGGCTGAACGGAATGATACTTCTTCCCGGCGTTTATTTGAAAAAGGATTTTCTTCAACGTGGAAAATTCGTTCATCTGCTGCGAATATTTCTCCATCTCGAGATGAATAGAGGAGATTGTGGTCTCGTATTTATCGCCCATGCTGCTTTTGGTTTCGAGCATCGAAGCTTTCTGTAAATCGTTAACCGCATTCGTTATTTGCTCTATCTTTGATTCAACATAGTTTACGCATTCGTTATAAAGCTGTTGTTTTATTTTAAGTTCGTCGTTCATTTTAATAGGTCAACACTTGATAACTAAAAATCGAAATATTATATGTTTTGCAAAATAATCATTGGGGCCACACTGAGCGAAGTCGAAGTGCTCATTTCTCGGCTTCGCATTTCTCGACTTCGCTCGAAATGACGAGAAAGTTAATTGCATTTATAACTTCATTAAATTTTTTAATTGATACTCATGGCGGATAGGATGCATAACCGCATGTTCGAGCATTGCATCGATGCAATAATCAACTCCCCAACGGGAAGTATAAGTAGGTGAATTAAATTTCTCCTCTTCAACTTCCGCTAAAGGAGTTCGCCATTTAGTAAGAAGATGTTCAAGATATTTTTCTGCTTCTTCCTCGATATTCTCCGGTTCCGGCGCCGGTTCAATTCCCGGATCGGGAAGATTCAGTTTGTCACACATCCAGATCATGTATCTTCCGGCAGCTCTTAAAATATGTCTGAGAAGTGTTTCCAGCGATTCATAATCCGCATCATCGGTTTCGGGCAGTTTGATATTTAATCTCTTTGCTTCCTGCCATGTTTGTAAAAGAGAAGTTAAATATTTCTCATGCAGTAAAACCATTGAACGAGCGCCGTTGTATTTGTATTTAACTAAATCTTTTGTTTCCATATAAACATTCTTATTAATAGTAAATTGAAACTAATACTTAACAACATTACTCCAACCGGTGGTTGAATTTGGTAAGACAGCTCTAATCCTGTAATAATATGTATATATTAATGAGTCTGATTTGAACCCGGGTTTGTTTAAATGATACACATTTGCAGAAGTAGAAAAATCTGGGCATAAAGACTCTTCAAGTTCATAATAAAGTACATCGCTAATCTCGTTCCAATCCAAACTTCTATCCCCAGTTTCTATTCCGACTTTCATGTTTAGTTTTGGAGCATCGAAACTTCCGGGAGTTACGAGAATCTCAGCTTCATGCACAAAGCAGTTGTCACTTTTATTCACAGACATATCATCTGATGTATCTCCATCGCAGCTATTAAAAAGGAAGATGCTGTATATAAGGATTAACCTTAGAAATATTTTGCTTGGAGTGTGAATATCCATTTTTTTTCTTCAATTTGTTAAAAAAATTACAAACTTCCAAAGATTAGGAAATCTTGGTTACGATAGAATCTATTTCAAATTTTAATTGCAATTGCACCTTTTAGAATTGTATGTTTTCTCCAGGCGCCGGAATAGTTGTGGCTATCGGCGAGTGAAAGATCGTAAATGAACCGATATTTTTCAATATGAAGTCCCAAAGTAACATAAATAGCTTTCATGTTCTCGTTGATCTCCGGAGAATAAAATCCGTTGTCTATAATTTGAGGATTGGAGGAAATGATTCCGAAAGAAAACCTTGCAGTTTTAGAATAATCAAAGATCGCAGAACATGAGAATTCCGAACAGTTCTGCCACTCACTTCGAATCTTTTTCCAATAAACCGTGCGTGAATTAAGGGAGAAATGAAGCATGCTTTCAGGTGAATAAATAAATCCGTAATTAATCTTGTCCGGTGTCTTTATGATCAAATCAAAAATCCGAGGTAATATTGCAGGATAAAGATGCTGTGAAGTATCATTTTCTACATCAACTCGGACAAGGTTTGATACGTTATTCGTTTTCAATTCTTCTTTAAATGAAGAACCTTTTTCAAAGAAAAAACCTATTTCAAACAATCCCGGGTGTAATCTTTTTTCAAATTTGTAGTGGACTCCTACAGAGAAACTTGTTTTAAACCCGCCTGCTTTTTCTTCAGTATGCCAAATTTTAGCAAGGTAGTCCATCCTATCCAAATTAAATTGCAGCCCAAGACTCAGCAGATCATTCTTGCGGAATAGAGATGGGAACGAGTATGAATAGAGATTAGAGAATGCAATTACCAATGTTTCATCTTTTGCGGTAAAAGTTTCTCCGGTTCCTTCCGGTTGAGCAAATGTTCTAACTTTCATTTCTCCAAAATCTAAAAGGGAATTATATCGTTGATTAATTCCTATCCCAATTCGCAAATTGTCTAAAGGATAAACCGCACTAAAAGTTTGTGGCAGCAAAGGATAAGCTCGCTTATGCATAATGTCGCCCCACCAACCGGGGTTTTGCATCGATACATATTGATAAGAAATACCTACTAAAGCGCTATCAAAATTTATTAACGATGCCGGATTGGAGCTTGAAATATTTTCTATTGCATAGTTGTTGTTCTGCACAAATCCAAAACTACTTAAATTCTCAAGGACTAAACCATGTTGAAAATTTGGGGCTTCAATCTCCGAACGTTGTCCAAAAATGTTGAAAGAAATAATCAAACAAAAAAATGACATGACGAGTATTCTTACCAAAGGTTCTCCGAAATCATGAGTCAAATAATTTTAAGGTAAATTGACATGAAAGTTTGAACTACTATCATAACTTAATCGCAACAGCACTTTTAAAAATTGTATGTCTTCTCCATAGACCGGAATAGATATGGCTGTCAGCAAGGGCAAAATCATAAATAAAACTATTTGTGTCAAGATGCAGACCAATTGTTACGTACACTACTTTCTGTTTTTCATTTATTTCCTGTGAGTTGTAATCGTTGTCTTCAACTTGGGGATCAGAAGAAAGTAACCCGAACGAAAACCGGGTGGTACTAGAATAATCAAAAAGAAAAGAGCAAGAGAACTCGGAACAGTTCTTCCAACTTTCGTTACCCTTGTTCCAATAAACCGTACGTGAATTGAGGGAAAAGTGAAGCATGCTTTCCGGTGAATAGATAAATCCGAAATTCAGTTTATCCGGTGTATGTGTGATCAGATCAAAAACCCGCGGGATTATTACAGGATAGAGAAGCTGTAAAGTATCCGGTTCTACATCAACTACCACAAGGTTTGACACGTTATTCGTTTTCAATTCTTCTTTAAAGGAAGAACCTTTTTCATAAAAGAAACCTATTTCAAACGGTCCCGGATGTAATCTTTTTTCAAATTTGTAGTGGACTCCAACAGAGAAACTTGTTTTAAATCCGCCTCCTTTTCCTTCACTATGCCAAATTTTTGCAAGATAGTCCATCCTATCTACAGTAAATTGCAGTCCAAGACTCAACAGATCATTCTTGTGGAAAAGTGAAGGGAACGAGTATGAATAGAGATTAGAGAATCCAATTACCAACGTTTCATTTTTTGCGGTAAAAGTTTCTCCGGTTCCGTAAGGATTTTCGACAGTAGTAATCGGAATTTCTCCATAATCCAAAAGAGAATTAAACCGTTGACTAACTCCAATTCCAATTCTTAGATTATCTAACGGGTAAACCGCACCGATAGATTGTGGAAGGAGGGGATAAGCGCGTTTATGCATAATGTCGCCCAACCAACCGGGATTTTGCATTGATACATATTGATAAGAAATTCCAACCAATGTGCTATCAAAATTTATAAGTGATGCCGGATTGGAACTAGAAATATTTTCAATGGCGTAATTACTGTTCTGTACAAATCCAAAACTGCTTAAATTCTCAAGAACCAAACCATGTTGAAAATTCAGAGCGTCAATAACTCCGCGCTGTCCCAAAACGTTAAAAGATATAACCAAGCAAAAAAACGAGATGACGAGTATTCTTACCAAAGGTTCTCCGGAATTATTATACTTATAATTTTCAATCTAAGATTTACTTATTTGCTTCCCCAAGTTCAATAAATTTATTTATTTTACAAAAACACAACGCCTAAATAAGAGACCACCAATACTGTAATTAACGCACCTAAAATTTCCAGAAGGTTATCACCCGAAAATGTATCCTGTTGACGAGAGAATTTGCCAAGAGAGAAAAGCTTTACGAAATAATATCCCACTTTATAAAAAAACAATTCTCTTACGATGTCATTGAAAATATTCATTTGTTTTAAGTACTAAATCAATTAATAATGTAACTGTTATTGGTCGTTAAGTTTTAGTGCCACTCCAATACCAATACTAAAATTCGTTTTATTCCCTAAAACAGAAACATTAGAGAGGTAATACTTGCCTCCGATGGAGAAAATAACCCAGTTGAACAGCGACTGATTTCTATATTGAAATTCAAGGTAAGTAACAGACTCAGCAACACTTGAACCAATGGGGGGAGACATAAATTTTTTTGTAGAAACCGTGAGCGCTTTTATGCCGGTATTCATTCCCATCAATATTTCTCCAGTTGTAACTAGGATCTTTCCACCAATACCGGCGGAAATTGCGGATAAGCTATAAACATATTTATCCGAATATCTTCCGTTTGTATAACTCATTTGAAAATAAATATCCTTTTTAACTCTCGGTGAAAAATTAAAAGCCAACTCAATGTTTTCCGCTCTACTGGAGAGAAAATTAATTGTCAAGGTCTGATCTTGCAAAATTCTGTCATCACTTTTCATTGGTTTTTCATAAACGGCGTTTTCCATTTCTAGAATGTATTCTTTGCCGTTAATGGATTTTTCAGAACTCGAGACGAAAGTTAAAACGGTAGTAAGTAATTTTTCATTATCTGTTACTATTTTTGAAATCACTTTATAACTAACGGTTTCATCATTTTCCAAAATTATTCCATAAGAAGCAACGGAAACAACTCGAGCAATAATTTCTCTGTTACTTGGCTTAATAAATATCTTAGTCGAATTGGCTTCATCAAACTTTATTTGTGCATAAATTGAAGAGGCAAGTATGAGTTGGAAAATGAACAGTATGTAAAGTAGTTTTTTCATGTAATCCCCATTAGAGGTATTTTAATTAAAAATAATTTGATAATTAGCTTCCGAAGAATAGGCCAACACTCAAGCCACCGAACATCGTATTATTAACAGATCCAAAATTAGGTGAAACTACGAAATGTTTAGCTATGAGAAAATCTAAAGATACACCGAACGAAGACGATGGCGGAGTATTTGATTCTCCGGATAAAAAAGCTAAATGATAAGAGAAAACCGGTTGAATTTGCAGATTATTCATCAATTTGAAGTTTTTGCCAAAATTAAATCCTACTAACAAATTATGATACCCAATGCCGTTCATGTAGCCTACATCTAAAGAAAAATTTGCTTTGGCTTTGGATAAAAAAATTCCAATATGTCCTCCGGTAACTTCTTTATTCACATTACCAGCACTAGCTTTAGCAATAGAAAATCCGAGGTCTACATAACCTCCGAGTGATATGCCAACTCCGCCACCAACTGCATTTCCATAATCATCCGAAGTAGTTGAAGCAAAAACCAACCCGCCAAGTCCATCTTTTTCAATGAATTGACTTTGCGCAGATGAATGCGAAGAAAAAATAGAAATTGTTATCAGAACAAAGAGCAATGATTTCATACTACCTCCATCGAGTATTTGTTAAATAGTTATTTTGTAAATGAAATTGAAGGAGACGATTTATTGAATCCGTTTGAGATATATTGGTTACGAATGAAGTAAAAGGACTTGGATTGTTTGCTCCACAAAACACAAAATTATTATTTAATAGAAACTGAGAAATAAGTTCACCTGATTACTTCTTGATTTGTTTTCCAAAAATTAGAAATGTTTTTTGTAATTACCAAGTCTCACCCAATTTTTTTGGACTGCCTTAAATTTTTCAAATAAAATAAATCTTCTTATCTTTTAACAACCAAAAAAAGTTTTCATAAATAATGAGAGGCTAACATGAATTCAGTACGGGTTCTTCGTTTCGTGTTCCGTTCAGTTCTGGCTCTGGTTACGTTAAACTTTATGCTCACCGCTCAAATTACTCATGTTAAAGGAAAATTGTTAGATGTTGATGGAAAGCCGAACAAGTATGGACTTGTAGCCTTTGCCCCTACAACCAGTACGGTGGGTAGCAGCTTCATAAGTTGTGATGAAAAAGGGAATTACTCAATCGATATAACCACTCCGGGAGTAAATCGACTTTTATTTTCAATTCCAAGCCATAACTCTGTGCAGGTACCGGTAATGAATAACAAAAACAAAACCGTAACTATCGATGTAACGTTAGCTCCTTACAAGTACAAAGAAAGTTTTGATGAAGTTAGTGTAACGGGAGCGTTCAACGGTTACAATTATCGTTCTCCTGAAAAGATGACGAAAAGAGAAGACGGAACATATTTTTACGAGGTTAATACAAACGAAAACGAAGTAAAATATCAGTTATGTAAAATTGAAATGGTTGGAAGAACTATAAACGGGCCAGCTTCTGAGGCTTATGAATTAGATTCCACCGGAGATTATCGATCGGTTGTAAAAGCTGTTGGTGGAAAAGCGCTCATCGTTTTTGATCCATCCAAATTAGTGATAAGGGATGCTGACTACAAAATTACTTTTAAAGGAAGTGATTTTGACGAGAAAATATTTAAATACAGCGATGAATATTTGAAAAAAAGTACAGATGCTAATACTCAAATGCGGACTTTCATCGAAGCGAAAAAGAATTATCAAGATTTTACTTACGATGCGGGAGATTATTTAATTACTCTCCTCGCCAGAATTGATAAAGAGAAAAACAAAGAGATAAAAAATTATCTGAAGTTAATCTATGTTTCCTTTTCTACTTTCCGACCTAAAGATTATAACAACGAAAAAGCCACGAAATTTTTTGAATCGGTTCCACCGGAAAATATGGCTTGGGATTTGGCACACTCTGCTTTCTTTGCATACTATAATTTATTTCCACAATTCAAATGGAATGAACTGCAAGATAATTTCTTAAAGAAAACTAAGAGCAAACAGATTAAAATCGCAATCTTATCAAACAAACTTTCGATGGCTAAATTTTCAAGAAGTGATGAAGAATTGAAAAAACTTCACGCATTAATCAATAATGATTACGCCGAAATTAAAGAGTTGCAAGATATGTTGAAGAGATATCCGATTGAATCGAAAATAAAAATCGGAGTCGAAATTCCCGACTTTGAAACTGTTTCTCTTGATAACGCGAATGAAAAAATCTCCAAGAAAAGTATGCTTGGTAAAATCTATATGATCGATTTCTGGGCTACCTGGTGCGGACCATGTGTTGGAGAAATGGAAACGCTGCACAATGCTTTTGAGAAATTCAAAGAGAAAGGATTTGAAATTGTGAGTCTCTCTATGGATGGTGACGCTTCCGATGTTACAAAATTCAGAAACGACAAATGGAAAATGCCCTGGAAGAACAGTTTCATCGGTAGTACGGAAGGAAGAAAACTTGCAGATAATTTTGAAGTAATTGGAATTCCTAAACCAATGTTAATAAGCGCCGACGGGAAAATTCTTGAATTGGAAGAAACTATGCGCGGTGAAAGATTGGAAGAGACGCTCGCGAAATATTTTAAATAGTTTTACCCTATATTTATGTAACAGAGCATAGTATTCTGTGTTAAGTTGTTAAATCATACTTCATAAAAAGAAAAGACATATCCTCCGGATGTGTCTTTTCTTTTTTCGTTCCGATATACTCTAACAGGGCATAACATTACCCGCCGGCTTATATTTATAACCTAAAAACAATAATTCTTTTCTAAATCAGAAACAATTTTTCTTATAAGTGATTTATTCTTAATTTTTGGCAAACTTAAGAAAGTTTTTATTTAATATAAAAGAGGCGTGCATGGCAGAAATCAAAAAGAAGGAAGAGTGGGGAAGCAGGATCGGCTTAATTTTAGCTGTTGCCGGTAATGCCGTAGGCTTAGGAAATTTTTTGCGGTTTCCGGCTCAAGCTGTACAGAATGGCGGCGGCGCGTTTATTATTCCTTATCTCGTTTCTTTTTTCTTGATGGGTATTCCGCTGCTCTGGATAGAATGGGCAATCGGCAGACACGGAGGATTGTATGGCCACCACTCCACACCGGGAATGTTGGACTCACTTGGTAAATCAAAAATATTTAAATATTTCGGCGTGTTTGGAATATTTACCAATTTAACCGTTGCCGCTTATTATTGCTATATCGAATCATGGACTCTCTCTTATGTGTGGCATTCTATCACTGGGACATTTTCCGGTAAAACAACCGAGCAAATTTCTCTTTTCTTTTCGCATTATTTGGACTTAGGAAATGGAACAATTTTTAATTTCCCTTCAGAAGGAGTAATCTTTTTTCTAATAACGATCGGTTTAAATTTGTGGATTCTTTCTCGCGGAATAAGCAAAGGAATCGAAATAGCCAGCAAAATTGGCATGCCGATCCTTATTATATTCGGTATATTCTTAGCTATAAGGGCATTAACGTTAAAAGCCGGAGATCATGGAGCAATTTATGATTCGGTTGTCGGTTTAAATTTCTTATGGCAACCTCAGTTCGATTCACTTACCAATCCTAAAGTTTGGTTAGCTGCGGCGGGGCAAATATTTTTTACGCTTTCGGTAGGGATGGGTTCCATCCACTGTTATGCGGCATATCTAAAAGAAAAAGAAGATATTGCATTAAATGCGGCAACTGCCGGCTGGATGAATGAATTCGTTGAAGTTCTTCTCGGCGGTTCTATTATTATCCCGATCGCGGTTGCATATCTTGGACTTGATTGGATAAAGGCAAATGTAGGATTTGAAATGGGTTTTCGTACCATGCCCATGCTCTTCCAACATTGGGGACCAATATTCGCTGCGATTGCCGGAATGACCTGGTTCGGACTTTTATTCTTCGCGGGAGTAACAAGTTCTATTGCAATGGGGCAGCCGGTGATGGCGTTTTTGCAAGATTCTTTTAATCAGACTCGAAAAAGATCGGCATTAACATTCGGATTGTTAACCCTTCTTTTAGCGCTCCCATGTATCTTCTTTTATGAAGCCGGAGCTTTTGGAGAATTTGATTATTGGGCAGGAACGTTCTCCTTAGTCCTTTTTGCTTTAGGCGAATCGATTATTTTTGTCTGGGTTTTCGGGATCGATAATGCCTGGGACGAAATTAACAGAGGCGCAGATATTAAAATTCCGCATTTCTTCAAATATATAATAAAATATGTTACTCCTTCTTTTCTTCTAGCTGTTTTTATCGGTTCAATGATAAAGCCGGTTGGCGGGAACTGGACGGAAGCATTTGCAAGTTTATTTACAGGTAATGGATGGCAATTCGCCTCCGACAGCGTAATTGGTACAATTTTTAACATAGGGATTGCCGATACTCGGTGGATCGTTAATGGTCTAATTACGAACGTTTTTATAATTGATATGACGAGACTATTATTACTTTCAACTTTTATTTTAATTGCAACTGCGGTCCATTTTGCCTGGAAAAAGAAGAAGAAAGTTAAACTTCAGCAGGAAAGGAATTGATGCATATGTCAACTTCAGCGCTTATAATGATGACTTTTGCGTGGGGTATTATAATCTTTTTTACCGGAAAATTTTTAATAAAAGCCTTGCGGACAAAAAGAGGTTCGGAATAAACTTTTATCACAATATTGAAGGAAAATGTCAAGTTCAAGCAAACAATCACTTTTAAACAAAAGTAAAACTCTATTGATCGGAAACTCGCGGAATTTAATAAATTCGAATTTTGTTTTTTTCGGCAGACTACTTGTTTTTCCGAATGAAGCATTTTTGATACGTCTCTTGCACAACCAGATTATTTTTTGTGTACAAAGAAAATTATATAACGAAGGATACCCGTTTGTTATTCTCCCTACTAGAGTTACTTATTAAAAAAAGAAATTAATCATTTGAAAAATACTAAATTAAGTTTTTACGAAATTATTAAGGCGATGGGTTTGGTTTTCGGTGACATCGGAACAAGTCCTATCTATACGCTCGTTATTATTTTTACTCTAACAAAACCGACTCACGATAATTTATTCGGAATACTTTCTCTCATTTTCTGGACACTCATTATTCTTGTTACGATAGAATATGCATGGCTTGCCATGAGTTTGAGTATTAAAGGTGAAGGAGGAATAATTGTTCTAAAGGAAGTTCTTTCCGGATTTGTAAAAAAAGGGAAGAAGGCAACTATTGTAGCCTACCTTGGATATATTGGAATCTCACTTCTCATGGGTGACGGCGTGATAACCCCGGCGATAAGTATTCTATCCGCCGTTGAAGGATTACCTTTAATCCATGGATTTGAATGGATTACCGGGAACGCGATTCTCCTCATCACCATGGTCATAACTATCACTCTTTTTGCGTTCCAATACAAAGGAACAGATAAAGTTGCAACTTCTTTTGGACCGATCATGGTTGTTTGGTTTATTGCCCTATTCCTTTCCGGATTAATTTCAATTCTGTCAATGCCTTCAATTTTATTGGCGGTTAGCCCTACTTATGCGATCAGTTTTTTAACACATAATGGACTTGCGGGAATTCTTGTTTTATCGGAAGTTATCTTGTGTGCGACCGGCGGAGAAGCGCTTTATGCCGACATGGGGCACCTTGGTGCGCTGCCGATTAGAAGAGCATGGGGATTTGTATTTGTAGCGCTTATTTTCAATTACTTTGGGCAAGGCGCTTATATTTTGGTGAATCAAAGTACCGAATTAGTTCTTTTCCAGATGGTAAAATCGCAAGCTGAAATCCTCTATATCCCGTTCATTATTTTAACGATCCTTGCAACAATTATTGCTTCTCAAGCGATGATCTCGGCAGTTTTTTCATTAGTCTACCAGGGTATAACAACGAGGACATTCCCGCTGATGAAAATTAAATACACATCTACGCATCTAAAATCTCAAATATATATCGGCGCGGTTAACTGGGGTTTGTTGGCAGCCGTTTTGTTTATGATCCTTCTTTTCAAAGAATCTTCTAATTTGGCGGCAGCCTACGGATTGGCTGTAACGATTACCATGACGATCAGCGCGATGCTTATGATATGGATTTTCAGACATAAAAAAGCATTCGTTAAAATGAGTTTATCTATTATGGTTCTTTTAGTTGATCTGCTCTTCTTATTTTCGCTTACGGATAAATTGCAACACGGCGGATATTGGTCGTTGGTAATAGCGTCCTTGCCGTTAGCGGTAACCTTAATTTGGATGAAGGGGCAAAAAAGGATTTATCGTTCATTCCGCTCATTACCGTTAGATACTTTTAAAATTGCATACGAGCAGATCTACAACCGCGGAAATAACATAGACGGTACGGCAATTTTCTTTTCAAGAACCAATTACGACATTCCGCCTTACGTAGCTCACTGCATCATAAGTTCAAATATTGTGTACGAAAAAAATGTTCTGGTTTCGATTGAACGGACTGATAATCCCTATGGTATCGCGTCGGAATATGTAGAAAATTTGGCGAACGGACTTCACGGACTTTCAATCTCGTTAGGATATATGGAGATCGTTGATCTTCCGTCGATCATTAAAAAGCATGAGATAAACGAAAAAGTAATTTTTTACGGGGTTGAAGATATAGTAACGAGTAGTTTTTTATTAAAGTTGTATTCATTCTTTAAAAAAATGACTCCAAATTTTGTTCA
>Ga0209417_1000929_pt1 | contig 59121 bp, 86 predicted proteins | sample RifGroF2_FD_184002 | JGI IMG/M metagenome (GOLD analysis project Ga0209417, IMG submission 184002) | Groundwater microbial communities from Rifle, Colorado, USA - Groundwater F2 (SPAdes) (version 2) | ecosystem: Environmental > Aquatic > Deep subsurface > Groundwater | place: Rifle, Colorado... | reverse complement strand
TATCCTGCCCAGCAATATTGTCTATGGCAGTCTGACTATTTTTTGGTTTTGCATAGATTGTGTAGTTTCCATTAGCATTTTTCTTGTATGATATTTCATCTACATAGTTTGTAAGAGCATACCTATCAGCCTGCATCTTACCTGTAGTCCATGCTACTCTATCATATCCTTCTTCACTTGCCAGTCTCGTTATTCTCTTGAGTGCTAACTCTTCCCATGTATCTTTGAATGGGGCATTGGGTATTCCACTAATCCCTCTGTTCCAATCCCTTAAAGTAATACCCTTAAAGTATGTGTTTAATCCATCCACAGCTTCTCTTGGTGTATCATAAACCATATCATCTACCAGGTTTATCCACCCAGCTGGTGTGCCATCAGCAGTGTCCATAAATATTTCCCACTGAGATCCATTGTGCGGAAGAGCTATTCTGTACCTTCCATACATACTTGGAACTATCTCAAAATCCTCTAACTTAACCTGTGGGTGCTCAGTAAGTGGCTTACCATATCCTAACTTTCTGCCCTTCTGATGTAGGTCAGATTGAATTTCCTCAATAAATAGAACACGCTTTCCATCTACGTCTGCGAATTCCTGCATACGAATATGTCCAAACACATTTGGTATATCGCCCCAATGCTGCTCTACAAAAAACTGTGGCTCCAGCTCTGGAAGAGTAAGTAATAGCTCTCTATAGTTTTTCCCCCCAGGAATTGTGAGTGATTCAAAGGTTGTTGGTACTTTAGCAGTACGACTTATTCTCTTCCATACTTCCCGTGCTTTTATAAGCGGTTCATAATTTTTAAGGTCTGGATATATTCTAGCTATACTATTTACTTCTAGTGCTACATCTGCATCAGAGCTTTTTACAAAAGATTCAACAGCAGCACGAGCTTCAACATCACTAACACCTGCTGCTCTTCCAGTAGCTTCTGTATGTTCAAATAGTACATCTACTCTCTTTGATATGTTGCTCTGCAGCTCATGGTCAGCACCTCTCCAATCACCTTTCTTTATCTCAACAATCTCTACGTTGTTCTGCTTTATGTAGTCTAACATTTCTTGCTTGGTAACCTTATCCTTACCCTTCAAAAAGTCATTCAACCCCAACCACTCGTACTCTTCTTTCTTAATGTTGTTCTTCAATATAGCCCCAACTTTTCCAGCTGTTGTCTTCTCTGGAACTAATCGGTTTACTATATCAGCAGACTTCAAGTAGAAAGGATCTACAATTCTCTTACCTTCTGTGTCTCCAACCTGTTGATATAGAGGCTTCTGTGATCTCTTTGGCTTTGGTACATTCTTTACTCTCTCAGCTACATAGTCAGCATCCAACATCTTATTGAATACTTGTTCTACTTCTGGAGTAACTTCAATGCCAGCAAACCAGTCTTTCATCTTTCGATAAATAGCCAGCATGGTATTCCTCATCGTATCAAAGATCTCAGCTATGTCTTTCGGTACGCCCTTACCCGTAACGACATGCTTCTGGAAACCCTTCGCCATTACCTCACTCTTCAAGTTATCAAAAGGTAATCCAATATTGGGGTTGGCTTTCATCTGTTTCTTTGCTATCTTCCCTGCCCACTCGTCCAGAACTTTATAATGTTCAGCTGGTAGGAATGGTTCAAAAGCGTGGAACAGTTCTTCCATAGCAGTTGTTGGGTTAGCATTTGTAAATCCACGAATGATTGCCTGTTGCTTATCCAGCTCTCCCTTTATAAAGGAAGTAATACCATACGTACCCTCAGCGAATACACCTTGAACAGTAATTGTAGGAAAGCGTTCTATCTGTGATGGGGAGAATTCAATAAAGCTGTACTGGTTTTCTGCTGCCCATCTAAGTAACCGTTGCTTAGATCGTTCATCCAGATCTCCAGCCATACTCTTTACTTTCAACCCGATGGCTATGTTCCCATCAGCTAACTCTTCTGAAACTAAATCAGCTGTAATGTTAGCCCGGTTGGAATGGTTGTAATCAAGTATGTTGATCTGCCACTCTTTTGTCTTTCCTCTGGGAACTGAAACAATAAAGCGTTCATTCTCATCCAGAGCTTTTATGATCTGTTCTCTGGTTACTTTACCAGTACCTGCCAGTAACTCTAATACTCCAGAGGACTCTAAGCGTTCCTGATTGAATCGTTTCTTGAGAGCCTTGAGAAGTTCAGCTTTAGTAATGGGTCTCTTTATTCCCTTGACTACCTTACCATTACCGACAAGATTGGTAACATAGTTTCTAACCTCTGTGTTGAACCAGAATAAAGTATCTGTTGCACGAACTACATCTACTGCACCAGAATCTCCTGCTTTCATTACACCATACAGAACATCCTGCCATACCTCAGCCTCACTCTTACCACCCATGTGCTTACCAATAGTAAGGGCAAGTCTGTTGTAGGTTTCAAATATTCCCTCAGCTATGTTGGTTGGGGTATTGAAAATATTTGAAATGGCTTTTACCATTCCCTCTTTCAGGTTTCCCTTTATGCTGGCAAGTGTAACGCCAGTAGTTGTTTCATACCAGTTCTTCAAAACTTTATATAGATCTTCAGGCTTGATGTCATTCAATGTCTTGATTGCATCATCACCCTTCAATCCTAATTCTTTCTTAGCCTTGTTCAATAGGTGTGCATAGTTGGGAAGTAACTGTCCACCCTTCTCATACATCAATGGGAACTGGAATTTCTCTGCCAACAATACTGCAGCATCCTGATTTCTTCCCTCACGTATGGCCAGGTCAAGTCTTACATCATCTGCTACCATGGTTTCGAGTGGTCGGACTTCTGGTACTTTCAAACTGTAAGCTATGTTGATACGTTCCATCTCTCCAACAGGAGCTTGCCCCTTTATCTTGAAGTAGTCATCTACCAATCCTCTACGTGCGTCTGCCTTTGTATTGATACCCAACCGTCTCTTGAGTTGGTTTACAAATACAGTATTCTCAACCAGCTCTGGCTTCCCACTGAATGGGTTGATAGCACGGAAGGAAGTAATCATTCCATCTGTATCATAGAGCAGTTCAATACCAGACAGCTGTAATATATCTTCCATGTTCACATCTGCAGTAGCTTTTAATGTTCCGTTCTGTAGAGGAACTAATACTTCTGCGTTTTGGTATCCAATACGGTTGTCAAGTTGATTGATTACTCTTGCATAGTAATCCTCCCATCTTGCTTTATTGTTGATCATGCCTGGGCCGGGGTAGACTTCCCTAAAGAATTTGTTTACCCTGGAGCTAATGTTGTTTGTTCTATCTAGCATACCCTTTGCTATACTCTGCAGCTTTGTAAGTTCTGCTGGGGTTAATCCACTAAAGCCTTTTACATTTTCTATCTGGGCAATTGCTTCATGTGTCTTGGATTCCCAGAGTGCTCTCTCATTCCATTTTCCAGAAACCTTATCATCAGCACTGTGAACGTTAGCATCCCAACCAGTAAGCTCTTCACTGTTAGTAAGCACCCCTTCTTTATTCTCATCAATAGCTTTGAGTTCTTCTGGGGTTGCAGCACGTGGTTGGCTGTCAGGGTACTCATCTCTCTTTGCTCGTAACTTGGCAAGACCATCCTTCAACCCTTCATCTGTATCTTCAAACTTGATGTCATTGTCCTGTAGATACTTCTTGATCTTACCCTTAGTCTTTCTGTCAAAAGGTTTGCTATCATCCAGATTCTTTAAGAAATCTGCAGTATCCTTATCTACACCCTTTAGTTCCTTCTCTATGGATTTAGAATAGCGAGCAGCTTTTACTTGCTCTCCATTCGATCCTATCTCTGCACCAGTTACAATGGAGTAATCCCTGTTCATCCCCTGCACAATCATATTGGATTCTGCCTGGAGTACACTCAGTGTCTCATCAAAGAATTGATCAAGGTGTTCTGGCAAGATTTCTTTAACATTACTCTTAGCTAACCTTGCCTGGAATTTCTGGAAGCGTGTAGTTACATCATAAAGGAAGGCTCTCTGTGCAGCCTCATCAAACCACTCAGCATTTCTTAAGCTCTCTGGGATATAAATATTGTATCCAGATAACTTTGGATCTACTCTATTGTGTCTCAATAAGTCATACAGTTTGGCAGCATTCCCACCTGAACTGTTAATAGAATTCAATACGTGCTTCTGGATCATGTCTGCTTCAATAGCACTTAGACCCTTAGCCTGTACTACTTCAGACAGATGACTTATTACATCTGTAAGGAAGAGATGATTCATCTTGGCTATGTTCTTTTCATAGAAACGAATGTACATCATAGTCTTCATGCCCATCTCAATAGAGTTGTTCAATGCCTTGATGCTGGCAGGGAAAGCTGTGAAAGTACCAAGAACTTTACCTAACAGGTTCTTACCTGTGCCATTTATCTGTACAAAACTTTTATAATAAGATAGGAAGGACAACGGGTTTTGGCTGAGCATGTTCTTGTCAATACCCATGGATGCAGCTTTGGTAAACGCCTCATCTGTCAAGCTCATCAACCCAGAACTTTCTATCTCAGCCTTGACATTGTATTGACCCTGCTTGACGGTCTTCATTACCCCTTCGGTATCTCCATACATTTTCAACATGGCTTTCATATCATCCCCGAACTGACCACCATACCGAATTGAAGCCATTGTATATCTGAATGTATTGTCAACGAAGTTGAAGATAGCCCACGCTGGTCGTCTAGCTAACGTAGCCCAGATCCATGCTTTCATAAACCGGGACTGAACCTCAGCAATACCACCCAGCAACTGTCCTGCTCTGGTAGTACCATATTTCTGTGCAATAGCACCATAGATAGTATCTTTAGGAACTAAGTTTGATCCCAACTTCACAAGGTTTCCTCGTAAGGATGTCTGTCTGAATGCCTCACCAAATTCCTGCCCAAGTCTTGATGTTCCCCGGTAACTTGCTACCAGTCTCTCCACTGCATCAGAAATATTATTGGCTATGACTGGATCACTTATCAGCTTGCCTGGGTTCTGACTTAGTATTTGTTTGGTTACACCCTTGACATAGAATTCATGTGTAGCTTCCCATGCCTTGGCTGCTATTCCTGCCCACTCATCTGGATCAATAGTTCTGGCTAATTGAATCAATGACTCCTGTGCAGAAATGGTTGGTGGTACACCCCTGAATGGAGTCTCTTTCAATAGCTTAGCTGCACCTTCAGTCAACTCATCTGTTACTGTGGTAGCTTGCTTTGCCCATGCTGCAATATTGGATACCTGTTTTACAAACTCTGATTCAGTAGCTGGCTTGGTCTGAGCAACAGACCAGAAGATATTTGTAGCTGCCTTGCCCTGCTTTGAAGCTACAGTCTGTACTGAACGATCAAGTAAAGTCTTTACTATAGTATTGTTTGAGATTGCAGTAGCAGATTTACCTATGAATGGAACTTTCATAGCTACTCTACCCAAGCTCTTTATCAATGACTTACTCAGCCCGGCAACTATAGGGAGTGCAAGGTTGTTTACATCTAAGAATATCTCACCCAACATTTCTAACGCTGGGTCTTGCGTAATGTAGGAGATCTGTGTTATCTCTTCCATTGAAAGAAGTCTTCCAGCCTGGAACATAGCTTCTACTACATTCTTCCTGAACTCGTTCTTCTTTTCCTCACTCAAATTATATGTCCATGCTGCATAAGGATTGAGATTACCAGATCTGGAGTGGTATTCAATTACTCTATCCCCTAATCGGTAAGCCTCATCCATCCATGTCTTGGCATTATTCAATACTTCCTGCTGCTCTGGGCTTCCTTCTTCATATTGACTGGCCATGGCCAGATAATTATTGGATACCTGTAACTGCTGGAACATTGTATTCGCCATGTCAGCGGTTAGTTGTTGGTTAGTATTGTAGTAAGTATTCTCTAACCTCTTGGGGTTAGTAGCTGAATTGTATAGATACTTTGGTAACCACTCATCTACAAGATAATCATACTGCTCTGCCGTAGTCATAGTACGACCAGTCTCAATAGACTTCTTGGCTACATCCTGCAGGAATAACATGTTCGCACCCAACACAGTTGTAGTCTGGTTACGCTGCATGGATGCTTTCGTATCATTGTCTACATTGGATAAGATATTGGAAGTAACATATCCGCTGTTGATGAACTGTTCAAAAGATGAAATCTCAGGCTCTGACATTCCACGTACACCCAACATAAAGTGTATTTGCTCCTGTGGTATTCTTCCACGATTCTGAAGATCAAGCAGATTAGGAGTGAACATGTGTTCTTTTACTGAACCAGCATATTGCTTGGCTAAATTCCAGTCTGCCCCTTCGTACAACTTCTCATACCCGTAAGCTAATTCAGCTGTGGCTACTGGAAGATTGCCAGCCCGGTAATATTGTGCAGAATACCCAGCCTGTTCTGAGAACTTTCCAATGGTGTCTGCCTGGAGTTTATTTAAGGCTGCTTCATACTCCAATGACTTTTCCCATTGAGCTTCCAGATCAGCAATACGGGTTACCTTCTGTTGATCAGATAACTTGTCCCATCCCTTTACTGTTCCGCTTCTCCACTTCACTAACTCTTCACTGATAGACTGAGTAGTAGCTCTGGCTTCATCTATCTGGTTGGTCTTTGTTTCATTCTTGTTTATGGACTTAGCTTTGTCCATATTGTAACTTTGTCGAAGTACGCTTAGCTTATCTTCAAAGTTCTCCCAAGAATTATTTAAGTCTTCTCCAGCCTTCTCATTTCCAAATAGCCAGGTCGTTTGTCTCACTAGAGTTGTAGGTATATTATATAGAAGAGTAAAGCCTACCCCAGCTCCAGCCATAACCGTATTCAAGGATACTGTACCCAATATTGGCTTACTCATAAACTTACTTGTTGGGGTATTCATCAACTGCTTGGTTACATTACCACCCCACATTACTTCCCACCAGGTGGCACTGAATATGTTTGCTGCCAATCCATTACTCAATGGCTCAGGAAGATTTCTAATGAACTCAGGCTTCTCTGGGAACTTTTCTAAGAAGGTTGGTGCGTTAGTAACTGGATCTAAGTTTACTGTTTGTGTTTCCTGTTGGTTGGTAGCAGATGGAAACCTAACTGTTACTCCATCCAATACGTTCTCTCTGGTAACAATAGGGGCTATCATGGATACTGCTGCAGGGTTAGACCCTACACCCCAGTCAGCGTTCTGTTCGTTGGCTATGTATACTTGCATAGCCTGTTGTAATCCAGTACCAAGAGAATCCAATGTCTCTTGATTTAGAACAACTGGACTATTCTTTTCACCCTTATAGTTTTCTTCAAACTGGGTAACTTGTTTTGTATCCTGATCCCAATACAACGGGATCTGAGTTTGATCATTTGTTATCTCGTTTGTCAAGACATTCAAGTAAGCTGGTGTCCCGGTTGGTTGTATGTTTGAAGCAAAAGTTGGGGGCTTGGCTGTTTCATACTTGGACTCTAACCCACGCAGGAATATATCTACCTCTGGTGTATAGGTAGCATCCTGCAGCTTGGTCATATCAATAACAAGATCTTCGTATCCTTCAGGGTAGCTTAAGTTTCCTGCCTTGTTTCTCTCAACAGGAATGTAAACTCCCATGTACTTGAATAGCTCAAGCTCTGTTGGTTTGTTGGTTACTACATTTTGTTTGTAGTCCAGATACAATTTATCCCCAGGCTTTAGTTCAGGATCGAACTTGATGCTGGCTGCCAGAGCATTCTCTTCTTCCAGCCTTGCTTGATTCCACTCTTCAAAAGTTTGACCAGCTGGCTTCTCTATCTTACCAGTAAGAACATCTTTCTTTACCTGTTGACTTTTGAAAGTCTGGTCTCTCTGCCATGCACTTATTCTTGCCTGTTCAATGCTGTCAGCAACTCGCTTATCAGCAAAGAACTGGTTGTGAAGTAACGCTTGCTTTCTATCATCCAACCTCAAAGCAGGATCTACTGTTTGGGTAGGTATCTTTACTCCATAGGTACGCTGACCCCAATCAAATAAAGCCTTCTTGTTTGGATCTACAGGAGGCTTTTCTGTTTTCGATTTATTTACTGCTTGAGTAAATGTGGAGGCATAGTTGTTTATAGCAGACTGTTTGGCTCGTTGTTCTCGTACAGCACTGAGCAACTGAGCAAACTGTCCGGTTTTCCAAAAGGCATCTACCATGAGTTATCCTATCCTAAAACCAAGATTTATTTACTTCCCCGAATTTCCAATCACCAGACTCAGTTTTACTTACTGGGACTAATTTTCCTGCACCAAAGAATGGCTGTGCAATAGATCTCGCCAGCTCACTATACGCACCAAGTTTCTCCCCACCACCCTCTGCTAACAAAGGATCGAAGGCTGAGTACATGTCTATGATCTGTCTACGGGATGGTTGTTTGTATCCTGCAGCTGATCCAAAATCTTTCATTGTAGCTGCAAGCTGCCTGACATACTGATATCCCGGCCCGAAGTCTTTCTCTCCCTTACCACTGGCTTCCTTCATCTTATCCATGGCGCTCAAAATGTTTCCTGCTCGTTGCTGGGATAAGAAGTACTCTCTCTGTTGATCGTTTACACCTGGAGTAGGAGTTCCAAGGTTAGACTTCTCTGGAGAGTAGTTACCAAAAGCATCAGGGAATAGACGAGATAAACTGGAAGCCATCTGTCGCTGATCTTCAGTGGACAAATAAGGAATGAGTGCATTCATAATAGAAGCTACCTCTGTTTCGGGTGTCAGCCTGCTGGGCATCATTCCCTTCCACCACGAAGGTGAGCCTTCTAGCTGATACTTGTCTGACCATGTAAGTGGCTCTGGTTGTGGGGCTGGTTGAGGGGATGACCCAGTATACGTACCCCCACCACTACCCCCACCTGTAGTGGTATTGAATTGATTGAGATAATTAGTAGCCTGGTTCTGATAGTAGGGACTCCACGTATCAAACTCAATGCCAAGACCTAAAGGTATCCTTGGATCTACTGGCTTATTTGAAATGCCCCGTGTGTTTACCATGAACTCTGGCTGCACGGATGCTGGTTTACCCGGTAGGTTTCTCCAGTTCCATACTGTTGGGGACGGGGGTGGTGGATAATAAGTTGCCATAATTCACTCTCCTACTTGAAAAATCTTTTTCTTTCCATCTCTCTTACATAATCCAATACACCATCTTGACCATAGATGTTTGATAAATCTAACAAGTCTTCTGGTGTCATTGTATTATACAACATTACATCCCGGTCTGTCTCTATGCCTGAGCGTTCCATAGTACGCTGAAGCCCAGATTGAACTGCTTTCATTGTTCTTTCAAATCCCGAAGTAACAGTTGCTTTCCTCATATCATCCCTGTCATATCTGGGGCAGTTTCAGTTGATCCTGCCTCTGCTTCTGGCTTTCTGTTTACTGCTGGCATCCCACCTGCTGGTTGTTCCATTCCTTGTGGCTGTGTGGGTGCACCCGGCTGACCCTGCATTCCCTGTTGCTGTAGTTGTTGCAATACCATGGCTGCGATTGGATCATTGTTTTTAGCTTGTGCTTCCAGAACTTTCATCATGGAATACTGCAGTGCAATAGGATGTGTCTGAGTCATCTCAATAACTTTTCGATCATACTCTTCATCAGGCTGCTGAATGTCAAGGTATCTTTCCATGATTGTTTCTTCTGACAATACTCCACGTACCTGGTTGCCCATAGCGTGTTTGCGTACCTGATCATTCGGGAAGTTAGGAGTAATCTCACAGCTAACATGGAAGCCTTCCAGATCTTTTATAGGAATAAGTTCTGTGAATGGCTTCCCCTTTATTTTTCCATACATGCGTAGATAACAATTATCCTCAGCATGATCGACAGCTACTTCAATAGCTTTACTTCCTGCCCACTCCCAGAATCTTTTGAGATGTGCGATAGGTTGTTCAAGTCTGATCCTGTTCTGGTCACCCAACTGTGATAAGGAATACCCGGATGCCTGACTAGAACCAGAGCCAATAAATACATCAGAGAAACCTGATTGCTGTACCCTTGATCTCTGGAAGTCAATCTGTCTTTCTACATCAGGAGCATTACCTGGCCACTGTGGGAAAGCAATATCCTCATCCTGAGATAAGGTTACAATCTGCCCCATGACCGCATCCATGCTGACTGCTCTACCATTGGATGTCTTAGATACCACAGGAAGCGAAGAGTATAAATTGATCTGTCGCTGTCTGCGGTTGATGTTCTGTTCCAAATGTTTTACTGGTTCTTCCAGTGGGGTAATAATACTGTGCCACTTTCCTGAATCAGTCCTATCTGTTGGCTTGTATAAACCAAGAGTATATGGTAATGACTTGTACTTTGGCATGACAGTAAGTTCCCGATCAGGAACAAACTCATTGTCAAACAATACAGCATTACGAATAATTATGTTTCCTTTTTTATCCTTTTCAGTAGCATCCCAATAATCTACCAGCATTCCTTGCCTGCTTACCAAGTCTTCTGTAGATTTCAAGTAACTCATACTAGATGGTAACTTACCAAAACGCATAAGTACATCAAAGGCTGATGTCTTTTCTTCCCTGGCTACTGCTATCCATCTTTTCTTCCCCCCTGGAAGGAAATATACTGTACTGGGATCTATAACCTTTTGAACCAGTGGGCATTCATCATATACCTGAACGGGAACTTCTTCCCCATACTCATTGATTACTGTCTCGGTTTTCTTTTCTGCATCTTCATCCCAGACCGTATATAAGACACAACCGCCATCACGAACATAGTGCAGAAGAACTTCATAAAGGGTATCATATTCATTCCTGTTTATATTAGTTTCCATTACACCAACCAGGAATTTCTCTACCTGTGACTCAAGTTTCTGAGTTTCTGTTCCGGGTTTCCATGCAGTAGCTTTCCATACTAATGGGTTGGTAAGCAAAATACCAACCGCTAAGTCTACGTGGTTGGTAAAGGTTGGGTCTGCAAATCTATCCTCACCCGGCTTGGGTGTACCAGAGTAGTGTTTGGAGTCATATAGGTTTCTCCACCTGTCAATATTCTTATGCCAGTCAGTCATAAACGCTTTAGCAAATGCTATGTTCTGCGTAACCTTTTCTAAGTTAGTATCCATTTATTCCTCGCCTCTATATGTGTTTCCAGTTCACTCTATTAACAATATAATTAATAGTTCTAAAGTTCACCTCGTACTCCTTAGCAAGACTTCTTTGAATTGCACCAATTTTATACTTCTCTCGTATTTCTAATACCTGTGCTGGAGTTAATTTTGCTCTACCAACACCCCCTCCCCCTTTTCCTCCCCTTCTTCCTCTTTCCATCATTTCTCTCATGTTATCAGCATGTGTACCAAGATGAAGATGTTCTGGATTAACACAGCCTGGATCATCACATGAATGTAAAACATGCACACCTTCTGGAATTGCACCGTTATGAATCATGTAAGAAATCCCATGTGCGTCTGTCATTTTCCCCCTAAATATCATCCTTCCATATCCGTCTTTCCCCGTTGCATTTCTCCAACGCCAGTCTAGCCCAACCTTCTCATAAAATCGCTCTTTTATTGTCTTTCTCATGCTATCTCCTAACTCCGAAACATCCATGGTAATTTACTATTAGCAGTATCTACTTCTCCCTTATCAGAGAACGGATAAGATATGTGTACCGGAATTGATACATCTACCCCACCCCCCTGCACAGCTTTGTATGCTGCTATAGATAATGCTACTGAATAGTCCATCGGTTTCCTTATTCCCTTTGAAGTTTGTTTCTGTTTTACAATTCTGAACCCGTTGGTCTCACTCTGAGCAACAGTGTTCTGAATGTGGGTACGGGCTTCCTCATCTTTATAAGAATGAAGTCGTTTGAATTTTAAAAGATCATATAGGTTTTGACTTGCCTTTACCATGTTTCCAGCAGTTTGTGTAAACTCGGAAACCGGGTAGCCCATTTGTTCTAATTGTAGCATTAATTGATACAAATGTGCAGGATCATAGCTTATGTCAACAACCTTGAATTCAGTATACAGTTTTATAATCATCTGTTTCAAGGTAGCATCCAAATCCAGCTGCTCATTAGTAGGTGTCCAGATCTTATGCAATACATCTACAACTACACCCTTACTTGAATCGTAACAACAAGCTACGAGTGCGGTTGAGTCTCGCTTGGGGGCAGCATCAATACCTAAATACAACGGGAACTTAGCATAGGGGTGGTCTTTCCATAATTCTGCAGAGTCTTGGATCTGTGAAGCTGCATACTCCCACCAGTCCATAGGAATGAATTCTTCGTGTGTAGTTACCCATCTATTTTCGTGTAACCTGAGGTATGCTGCTGGCCGTAAAGAATTTCTCTGGCTTTCATAGTATGAGTCATCTTGCCAGGGCATAGTAGGTTCGTGATTCCAATAGGTAAATTGCTTCCCTGTTTCCCAACAAGGGTATTCTGCCAGCTCAAATACTGGTGCACCCTTTCCATCTTCGTGTTCGTCCCTTCCAACCCCGTTCAAATACATGTCCCAAAGAAGGTCAGACTCATTTATAAATCCTGCGTAAGTAGAGATAAATCTTAATGACCACGGAATAGTAGGAATAGGAGTAAGTTCTTCATAGGTACGTCTGGTAAGCTCACTATTAATGCCCCATAATTCATCGAACAAAACTAGAGCATGACGAGAACCTGCTACTGATTTATATGATTGGGCTAGTACCTTTATAGTAGTTCCATTAGGTATCTCTATCTCATACTTATTTACTTTGTACTCTCGTGCAGCAGCATGGTATTTCAGATCTCGCATGACCCGCCCCTCAGCCTGCTCTACATCATTTGCTATTACATATATCTCACTTCCAGCCGGGCATACTTCTGCATACCATCCAGCAATAGCAGCCGAGATCAAAGTTTTTCCACTCTTCTTCGTTGTACTGAATAGAACAGTAGAGTATTTGAATTCCTTATCTTCATTCTGACTTAGAGCAAACCCTAGAATATCTTTCTGTAAAGATTGTAACTCTAACCATCCACTACTCCCCCACTTTTGTGTCTTACTGTTCCATGTATCTCTAATAAAGAAACCATACTTGTCTACCCAATCAATAAAAGGAATGGAGAAGGGTTGAACTTCTCCATACATGTCTGGTAAAACTATTTTTTCTTTCTCTTCTACTCTACTCAATTACTTCTCCTCTGCCTCAAACTTGATACTATCCATCACGCCTCATGCTAATCTTGATAATCGTTGTATAGAATGGTCATGACTCACTCCATGTTATTTCTGTTAGCCCAACTTGCCAATCATCAATACTTACTTTTCCTGTGTAATATAAATCAAGTCCTGTTGTTGTCTTAACAATACTCGCTCTATATAATCCATAAGAATCCCATGCTGGAGCTGTACTTTTCAACAAAATATCTGTTAATTTTCTTGTCCAATTTATTCCATCTTCACTCATACCAAGATATAGGTTGTAATCATCCGTATGAAACAGACCATAAAATCTATCGGTATCATAAATAATATCAACGTGTGACCAGCGAGCATGATTGTTCAGATATAATTGTTTTTGTGACGACCAACCTGTGTAAATATCGCTTGATGTTTTTAGATAATATGTGTTTGGTGTTGCTGTTTCGTTGTGAAAAAACAAGTACCATAAACTATCTTTATAAACAAGTGATGGAGATTGATACTCGTTTTTTCCTCCCCTCATTATTTCAACACGATCACTCCAAGTTGTACCATTGCTTGATTCTGAAATATAAAGAATATCGGTAACATTGTCTGACAATCGTAACCTATAAACCATATAAAGTTTATTGTTTACAAATGCCATATCAGGATCAGACCAATAACTCCCATCAGCTAAATTTGCTACTATTGGATTTGTCAGCCCTTCTGGTACAACCCATGTTGTTTTATCGTTTGATGCGACAACTGATGGATTTTCGTAAGTTTCATCAGATGCTGGATAAGGTGTCATAACCATCCAATATCTATAACTATTCCACCCCGACACACCTGTATCAATTACGTCTGGATGTACTACCTGACCGCTTTCATCATACGTTGGAATTGTCAATGGTGTTGCTGCGTTTGTGGCTGTTGCAGATAATAACTCACTGCAATAAGGTATTGAAGATTGTCCCCTGAATTGTCTTACTAAAATATCATCAAAGTAAACTCCGGCATAATCTTGATAGCCAATTCCGACTTTAGTATTTGTTTGATAAGCGTCCATGAGAAATTGAAATAATTGTGTGGTGTCTGCATAAACAGTTACAATTCCAAATTTACTGACTGTTATTCTTATTTTGTGGTCAACACTTGGACTCCATGTAATTCTACCGTTGGCAAAAGTAGTTGATCTTTTATATAAAAACCATTCAGAACCAGAATATCTTGTTGGCGTAATCTCAAAAAAATATTTATCGACAATATCAGCCATAGCCCAATAAAATCTTGTCCATTGCTCTGCAATTCCTGCCTTATAATTTATTGTTACATCATAAGAATTTTCTCCAACATCTACTAAATAAATGCTATCAACTGTAATTACGGCATGATTACTGTTTATTATTATGTTGTAACCGTCAGCACCCTTTATCCAGCTATTGCCTGTTTCGGGGGTATGATCTTCCAGATTAACATCATCTGTATCGGTAAATGTGTCTCGAAACAAAATACGATTATTATTATTCATTAATATTAATAACTTAGCTTGTTTCATAGTGCTGCCATTGCGGTATAAAGTCCCATCATTTGTGTAGGCGTCAATGTTGTATTAAATATCACTACCGCCTGAATTTTACAAGCCGGCCCAAATTGACTAGCAGAACTAGAACCAATATGAATTTTCTTGGTGTTGGCTGCCGCCCAATCTGCTATTTCGCCTGCTTCTGCATTTCCATTTCTATATCCTTTATTTCCAGCAACACCCAAAATACCAGTTGCAACCCTTGTTGCTATTTGTAATGTTCCACCATTATAATAATTAACTGCGTTTGCTGCTGATTGTGGATATATTGAAAAATTCGCATTAGTTGTATTTTGTCCTATAATTGCTTGCCAGGTTACATCTTCCGAATCTGAAAATCTAATCATCATTGAATAATTTTGGCTCGTTGGTACTATCTGTGTTTCAAGTAAATTGCTACTGCCATTGAACGCCCAACCATAAGACGTATCAAATGTTGGAGCATCACCTGTAGCCGAAACAATTAAATCATTAGTTCCAGGTGTAATTAAATTTATATAACTTGTTGCTATATCCGCTACACCAATGGCTTTAAACGCTCCAATACAATTAACAGCAGAAACACCAGCAGGAAGATACCAAGGTATATTTTGCTTGCCCCCCATCAACACCAACAACTTCTGCGCACTATTCATCGTTACACTCCTCTCCCCTGCTTTATCGCTAGAAAACTTTTCACCTATACCTCCAGCTGTCCACCATAAATCTGTAGTGAAACAGAAACAGGGTTATCAAAAGAGGTTGAACCAGTAAAGGTCATGTCTGTACTTGATACCTGTGCCTGTAACTTTATAAGATCGTCTGGACTTACCATGACCGACCCGGCGTATTGCTGTGTTCCAACCTCTGCCTCACTCAGTGCTCTTCCTACAATAGACTGTAAACATCTTTTCTCTACGTAGGTTTCTCCAGCATCTGTACTTACTACTATCCTTGTAAGAATTGATACTGCTGTGTTGGCTGCCCCTCCCCACTTCGGTCTTACACATCCACCCACAAAAAATATCCCGGTTGTGTTACTCTTGATTACACTTAGAACATCTGAACTAAAGAAGTCAAAATCTGGTGTAGACTCATTATCATTCTTTGTGTCAAAAGTAATGTCGTACCATGTATTGGCATCTACGAAAGTAACTGGATCAACCTTGTGTAACTTGAGTGCCTGTGCTTGATTGTATAAGGGTGGATTCCAGGACATAGTACTATGCCTTTATCCAACAAACTTTTTCACCATTTACGTCTGCATCAATAAACACATGAGTTAGATCATTGACAGCCAGATACATTACTTCACTCGCATTGAGTGGGAATGCAGATGCTTTGGTCTGTCCTTCAAACATTACCCATACAGTATCTGTATTGTCTGGATGTCCCTTTACCCAAAACCCACCTGCGTTGGTAATAGCTGCCAGCTGTACCTCTGTCTCTGCAGTCGTAACTGCTGTTATACCAGTAAAGTCAGAGGATAGTTCAATAATTGTCTGAGCTGTTGGTTGATTACGTACTTGAAATGTCATGGTTATCTCCTTAAATTAAAACATACTACTGTCATTAGCCTATAACTAATTATAGTAGTATAGTAAAAGAAAAGCAACCGTTACTTAAATAGAGAGAGAACCAGAGAAAGGACGTAACCCGGTTCTCTCTTTCAGAAAGGATTGTTTAATACTGTAGCACGAATTTATCTTTATTGCAAGGGGAAAGCAGGAATCTGTGGATCAGTTGGTACTGCATAGTAATCTTCCAGATCTTCAATGATCTCTTTTATCCTTGGTTCATCTTGCTCTTCACGTGATAACCATGATGCTAACTTCCATGTGATCAACTTTCTTGTAAAGCTCCACTCCTTGGGAAATCTTTTCTGCAAATACTTTATCTGTGTTCCACTGAGATGGACTACTACTTCATATACTTTTCTACTCATATCCCAACACCCTTCCCAACTTTTCCCACAAGTCCAATGCCTGTTCACGTGTAAGTTTCTTTGGCTCTACATAATCCCAATAGTAGTTAGGATCAAGGTCAACAACAATCTCACCATCTTTTTCTTCAACACTGGCTCGCCATGCAATACGCTCTCTCTCGTATTGTTCTTGTTGTATTCTTTCCTGCTCTGCCCATCTTTTCTGTTGGGCTTTCAATTTCTTGGCCTGCTTTTTATCATAGCAGGTTTGACATAGTGGTTTGGTGTAGTCCTCTCCTCTGTACTCACCACCACACTTTGTACATTCCTTTGGGGAATCATCATAATCACAGTACTGGCATTTCCTGTTCTCGTCCAACCCGTCTGCTATCTTACACTTAGGACAGACACTTGGATACTGCTTCTGGAAACTTGACCAACTTGCATCAGATGAAGTTGCAATCATTTCATTAGTTCCAATAGGTGCAGCAATCCACACAAAATTATATGGATCTGGATTCATTGGAACATAGTCAGGAGTAAACCTTACTTTCCCATCCCATTCTTCATTCATATTCTACTATTTCCTTTCCATCTCTTACCTCAATAACCTCCACGATCTCTCCTTGCCCTTGACATATTGGACACTCTACCATCTCTCCAAGATACCAATGCTGCCCATTCCCCCAACATGTCTGGCATGTAAATGAACTCCATATAACTTCTGGTATTGTATTCATTATCTACTTCCTTCCTCTGGATCTAGCGTCCAGTCATCATAAGGGTCATACCCCTCATAACATACTTCTGTATTCCATTCTTTCTGGGCATCAGCTTTCAATTTATATTCTCTGGTCTTGTTCTCACACTCTATACAATACACCGACCATCCCAGACCAGATAACTTATACACAGCTAGTCCACGACAATTACATTTCTTCAGACTGCCCACTGGTATTGGCATCTTTTCTCCTTTCCAATTCTGCCTCAACAAGAGCTTTGTCTGTCCTGCTCTTATTCAGCTGCTCAAGAACTGGAACATCTGTTCTGGGCATTGTATCTGATCCACATAATAACCAGAACTCACACATCTCAATCTCATACTCCACATCTTCTAACTCATATTCAAGTTCACTCGTTGACCACTCAGAATATTTATTCATCTTTTCTTCCTTTCGTAACTAGATAATACTCCGATTTAATGGATTAAATATTAAAACTAAATTAGAGTTTTTCTTGTATATAGATAACAAAGGTGGTAAAATTGTCTATATACAAAGGAGATCCAATGGAAAATCTATTAAGATGCTCAAAATGTGGACAGTATAAAAACCCGTCTGAATTTATTAAAGACAAAAACACTACACGTGGATATGTTTACATGTGTAAACCGTGTTGGAATGAGTACTATGAAGAACCAAAACGAAAGGATAAAAGAAGGGCGTATCAAAGGGAAAGAAACAAAAAACTATACAGTAAAAACAGGGATGAGATACTAAAAAAAGCCAGAGAAAAAAACAAACAAGACCCAGAAGCACAGATGTTTAGAATGTATAAATACAAGTATGGACTAACTAGAGAAGACTACATCAAACTAATGGAAAATCAAGGTGGTTCGTGTGCTATATGTGGGAATAAATTTTCAGAATCAATAAAGGCACACGTTGACCATTGTCATACCACTGATGTAGTTCGTGGATTACTGTGTGGTGCGTGCAACAGAGGAATTGGATTACTAAAAGAAGACCCCAAAATTTTTCAATCTGCTGCTGATTACCTGTATTTACATTAAGAAAAGATTAGAGTTTCGTGGACTTTTAGTACCAAAAAGGTTATTATAAGGGGGTATGTGTTCACGATGGAGGCATTATGATAATAGGTACAAGCCAGAAGGGGGCAGTTACTACCCTTGAACTAGCATTGGATGTGGGACAAACACAATACATTTGGGTCACTTCTGACGTTCATGTAGACAGTGTGTATAGCAACAGAAAACTTTTCCTCTCCGACCTTGATGAGGCAAGCAAGAGAGAAGCAGCAATAGTAATAAACGGAGATCTAGTAGATGCCATGCAGGGACGCTTTGATCCCAGGCGAGACATGAGTATGCTCAGACCTGAGTATCGTAGGGCAGATTACTATGACTTTGTTGTCTACGACATAGCAGGACTTCTTAGTCCTTACGCCAAGTGGATGAAACTTATCTCCCCAGGCAATCACGAGTTAGCTGTTCTGAAGAACGCAAACACATACCTATCAGACAGAATCGTGAGGGAACTAAACAAGGAAGGTGGAGATGTACAACACGGAGGATATGGAGGATGGATCAGAGCACTGATCAAAGATGGGACAGGAGCAGGGGGAAGTGCAATAAAAATCAAATACTTTCATGGAGCAGGGGGAGAAGCACCAGTAACACGGGGGGCAATACAAACAAATAGGCAGGCGGTCTACTTACCAGATGCTGATGTAGTTATAAACGGGCATTCGCATAATTCTTATCATATTCCAATAACACGAGAGAGGCTTGGTAACAAGGGAGACCAGTATTTCGACACCCAACACCATGTACGTACCCCTGGGTACATGCAATCCTATGGAGATGGCACGGTTGGATGGGAAGTAACACGGGGAGGAGTACCAAAACCGCTGGGTGGGGCATTTATAAAGATTACTGCTACATCTGGCAGACAAAGTAAGCGTCCCATTGTAGCTGTAGAGCCAATAATACACAGCCCATCCCCCTTATCCCCAACTAATGACATATTTCAGGGGACTGTGTACCCACAAGAGTAGAAAGAGGGCGTAAGCCCTCTAACTATTCAAGTAAACCATCATACTTATCAAGATTGGGGTTGAAAATGGGTCATACCACAGGGTATCTTCTATTTCCAGCCCCAATAAACCCACAAAATACTGCAATCCTGCCCATGTGAAGGCTATTGGGTGGTGTAAACGGAAGGAAAGTGAGTCTACATTGGAGTTTGGCATGTCCAACAGTACCTTTCCACCCGGTTTTAGCTTCTTCATGGCATCTTGGAGGAACTTTAGGGGGTGGTTTTGGTGTTCGAGAACGTGTGAGAGGATCAAAACGTCTACACTTTCGTCTTCAACTGCAGAAATGTCTGGCAAAATCCATGGAATACCACTTGTTTTGTTCTTATCTACCCCAAAAACTGTGCAATCCAGTTCGTCTTTCAGCTTTTGTATCAGAATTCCCAGTGAACAACCAACATCTAGAACAACTTTTCCATCAATATGGTGCTGTCTGAGGAATTCAAGCTGGTATTGTGCACGTAAGTTCTCGAATTCTACGTTCCTTTCCTTCATTTCCTCTGTTGGAGAAGTGATTTTCCTGTAGATTGTCTCGTAATACTCGTCCGTAAACTCATCCGTCATACGATTTACGAGCCAATAGTTCCCACAGATCCTGCAAAGAGCATAATATAACTCTACTCCGAGAAACTTTGTTCCATATCCACGACCATCTTCTACTCTACCCTGTCCACACACAGGGCATTTCGGTTGTCCTTCTAATTTTATCTGAACTGTTTCGCTCAATTCAATCTCGCTTTCTGTCTTAGTACTTCTTGATGTATCTTAGCTGCAACATCACCATGCACTCGTAAAGAGTACTCAATAATTGTATCTGTCAGGTCTTCAGCCAGATCACTTTCATCCTGTCTGATTCTTTCAAGTATGGCAGATACCAAATCGGTAAAAGCCTGCTGGTTTCCCAACAGCTCACCCAACAACTCAAGCAATAACCTTCTATCAATAGTAGCTAACCACATTATTTGTTCTCCAGCATCCAACCATAATCTCGTATAGACTTTATCTTATCACTTCCTATCTTACTTCTCAACCTTCCTATGTAAATATCCAGCTGCTTACTGTCCATTCCATACGTATCCCCCCATACACTGGTTGACAACAATTCTTTTGACAGAGCCTGGCCCGGATGTAGCATAAAGACTTTCAATAAGTCAAACTCTCTGGCAGTAAGAATGATAGTCCTGTCTGTATAATGCAGCTGTCCTTTCCATGAAAGGTTTAGATCTCCTACCTGTAAAGTTTTCTTATTAGCATGTCTTCGTAATAGTGCACGGGAACGGGCCGCCAGTTCTGCAGGATGAAAAGGAAACTCGACAACATCATCAGCACCATCATTCAAACACCAGACTACTTCTTCAGTAATAGCATAACGTGGGTTTTCCATCATAACAATAACAGGAGCTGAGCTTACTTTCTTGATGTAATCAAATGCACATATCTGAAATGTTTCCCAATCTGTAACGATCAAGTCCGGGGTAGACTTTACACACAGATCCTTTCCTGATATTAGATCATAGGCTATCTCTACATCATGTCCTTCATATAACATGGTCTTCTTTACCAACGCTGCAAGATAAGCATTGTTACTGATAATCAATATAGTTGCCATTACTTTCTCCCTGCTCTCATATCGTCATTCCCAGCAGCAACAAACCAAGACATAGCTACTGCTCCTACAAATGCTCCGATAACAAACCAGACGAAGCCAATCCAGAAGTGGGTCATTGTGATCTGTCCTTTGGGGGTTTGGGTAGTTGTCTATAATGTGTTGGGTAAATGCGATTATCACCAGAATATGTGTACCATTTGCCTTCAAATCTATATGCCTCATGGTAGCACAAATTATTATCAACGACCCAGTAAAGATCAATCGAGCTTACTAATTTCCACTCACTCACAGGTATCCACCTTTGCTCGGCTTCCAACTCCTGCACACGTGATTGGAGACGTTGGATTTCTGATAAAGCGTTTGGGTAATATTCATACAAAATATCTAACTCTTTAGAATAGTCAACGTTAGGATTTTCAAACACACCCTCTGCACTATATTCTTCCATCAATTTTTTTTGTTCCTCAATCCATTCAGGTGTAAATTCAGTCATCGTTCACCTCTAGTGTTTTTAATGTTTCACTGACATTATCAAGAATTGAACCGTCAATATATTCTGACAATTCTCCCTCTAGGTCGGCTTTCATACATGCTTCATAAAGCAGCTTCAGTTTTTCCATTAGTTCAAGTTCATCAGGTGTCATCAATGCCTTTTCTGTCAGCCATGCGTTTTCTTGTGTCAACCTCTCAATCTCAGCGTCCTTCTGTGCTATGGTAGCAGTGAGGGCATCTTCGATGGGTCTTTTATTCCAAGTAGATACTGATACGCCACTAACACAGCCATCATCTTCTTTTGGATCTTCAGCACATTTTACATGCCTATATTCTTCGGGTGCAAAAGTACCACGATAAGTCCATAGATTATGTTTTCCACAAAACGGGCAGTCTTTCAATTTTTCCATTACTCCACCTCCACATACTTGACAGGCCTACCACAATTTGGACAAAATTTATAATCTGGTACAATGATCTTTTGGATATGTTCATCACTACATCCAGTTTTTCTTGAAAAGAAAATCATATCTCCATGCTCGTCACACCCACCATATTCACCAACATACCTGCACACATCCTCAACAACAAGCGGACACCATGAGGGGCGGGTTTCCATTTCAAGCAGAGCCGTTCTGTTTAGTGTCATGCTAACTTTATTTATACACAATCTAAGCGGTATGTCACAATATGCACATCTTATCGGTAGATCACCATCCACTACAATCTTGATTATGTTCATCTTACCTTCCTTTCTATATACAAATTATACGTTTAATAATCCTGATTATATTAGAACCAGATTAGAGTTTCCCTACAATTTAATCAGCAGTACTGAACAAATTGTACACAAAACACAAACGTATTCCGTGTAGATCATCACAGAACTCAAAGGAATAATGTGGGAGTTTCACACTAAAGTGCAAGGAATGACGAGTTACTATGCACTTTGGACGGGTTTTATTGTACAGTTTGGCAATCCGATTGCATATACTATACAAAAATGTATAGTTTGTATGGTCATCTTAATGCGTAAGAGTTAATAAGAAACCCCCACCAATACTGGCAGGGGAAATTCTGATGCCTGTTGAGACAGAGCAGAGACGACCCGGCTCGGTCGGCGGTTTCTCCCATGTTCTTGTGGAGTCCTAAGCCTGCCGGGTACTATTGATCTTATTATATTACTTCTTTTCTCTTACTACAATAACTTCCTCATAGTACTCAATAGGGATTCCACCAAACATTTTGGAAAAGAACTCAGCGTGATCCTTGGCCTGTCCGTACGTTGAAAAGAATCCAATCCATCCTTCTGAATCTTCACTTACCAGATAGACATTACAATCATGCTTCAAATCTTGTCCGACTTTCAGCCATAGTCTGGGGAGTTCTGCAGTACTCATCAACTTCTCCCACTCGTCTTCAGATAACTCTGCCTCATACAGTGGACAATGTGGATTAGTACAACCAGTTCCAGGATTTCTTTTGTGTGTCCCATCATAATGATAGATACTCATTGGCTTACTTCCGCATAACTTACATTCATTCATTTACTTTTCTCCTTTCTCAATCTATTGTACCAAAAAGGGTAAGCCGTACATTAAATCTATATTAGAGAAGGAAGAAGATCTATCTATATAAGTAATACCATCATCACCCGTAGTATAAGTAAAACTTATTTGAGCACGCCTGAGCTTTTTAAATCAACAAAATTCAATAACTCTTCACGCCTGGAATATAAATAAAACTTATACTGAACCTATTCTTTCTAATAACTTTTTCAATGTGGGAAATAGGGGAGCAACAAATACAAATAATACAACCAATCTAAACTACCTACCCCACCTAATCTAATCCCAATCGCAATCTCCCCCTCTCTCATCAGTCTTATCCTTTCATCCTACTATGCCTATATATAACTTACCCGTCGATCAAAGCCGCCCGTTACTTAGTAACACAATCGTAACAATCCAAGCGTACAAATAAAGCCGCCCGTTGCTAAACCGAAAGCCGCCCGTTGCAAACTACTCATTAAATGAATAGTCATAGAATGAATAGACAATCGCCCAAGTCAAAACACTTAAGGTTAGCATCATACCGCTTGATCTATTCTATCCCCTATATATCCCCTTTCTTTAATATGCAAGTATCATGCCAACCTTGTCATCCTTTTCTTATTACTTATGACACTGTTTATCTTATCTCTTATCCCTATAATAAGAGTATAGATTGAAATTATGAAAGGATAATAACATGAACAACTATATTCGATTAGATACTATTAATAATAACTGTCACATCCTTATCAAGGATAATTGTCAAGTCTGTTTTTCTTACGGGGTCGCGGTTGCATGTTGGATAAGTGGCAAGGGATACTATAAAGTCAATGAGTTTTTCTCCGTTACTACATCAAAACATATTAATTTATTTGCTCGTGAGATGTCATTAATGAAAATTGACTTTCAACCCATAGATAATAAGGACTTCCTTAACCTTATCTCTGAAAATTTATAATCTATTCTTACCCTTGATTGTAGCTTAGGTTAGACAATCAGAAAGGACTTATCATGTACGTTATAACTACTCTTGTATTTCTTATCTTACTCGGATTATCTATCTCTGGATTGATTGATTATGAAAGGATTGATCAATGAAAACAGAACTAATTGATACCTATAAAATACCTGACTTTTTCTTACCTCTTATTGTTAACGGTGATAGTCAAGGACTAACTAATGATGAGTTAAAAGCACTCCAATTATGGGAAGAAAAGCTAACAAAAAATTCTAGCTACTCCCATATTATTATTGATTGTCCTGATGAAAACAACGAGGCGTATTTTACATGGCGACCTGACATTATTAACTTAGGTTGTAACGTGTATGATCTGAAAGTTTATGGTGTATATAAAACATGGGACATGTAAACAGGACGAAAGTAACCGTTACTTAGTTACTTCCTACACTTATCTTATAAGTAACAGTTACTTACAATAGATATAAATAAACGAAAGGATTAATCTAATGACTACCCTAGAAAAACTTAATCATATTATGAATAATAAAGCAATAGATACTATCATCATTCAAGGTATGAATAAATTTGATGGACGTATGACATTCAACTTACCTAACTTTAAAATAACTAAGGTCAATAATGGCATGATGATTGCTAAAGATGATGATAATTTTATAACCGTCCATGAGTCATACTTGTATGATGTATCTTATCAATCTAAAATTTTATTTATTGAACTGAAATAGAAAGGATTATGAAATGAAATACTATACCAAACTATCTGACTTTACAAGTGAAAACTTTATCGAACCACGCAAGCTATTAGAACTATTGTATGACATGCAATCTGACCTTGATGCTATGATAGATGATGAGACTCCCGAAGACGACGAAGACTTTATCGAATTGCAAGAATCGGTTGATCAACTAAAGAAAACATTAGAGTACCTTGATCTAGACGAAACTTTAATTCGTAATTCATACATGAATGATTATCTTATTGAATTGGTATATGACATTGGAGACTTACCGAATAACTTACCGTCTTATATTGAATCTAATATTGACTGGAATGGTGTATGCGATGATCTGAAAATGGATTACTCTTGCGTTGAGATTGACGGCGTAGAATATTGGCAAAGGAATTGCTAACATGACATTCTACATGGTAAGGATAGGATTAATTACACTGTCTTATCCTTACCCTATCGGATAAACTTACTATAAAGAAAGGATAAACTAATGAAAAACTTTAATAACTTTACTGATGATGAGCTGATAGATTTCTTACTTAATGAACTTCCACATGGGAGCGGTGTTAATGGGGACTGGTCTCTAATCTTTACCGACAATCAATTACAATGCTTCAATACGTATGATGCTATGGATGAGTGGGGTGGTTACTGTCACTGCTATGATTTTTATGCGGCATTTCAACGTGATGATCTTTCCTTATTATTTGTACAGTTTGATTGTGAGGTTGACCCTAGTACCATCTGTGCCTGTGGTGATGGGTTGGGTGATTATTTAGATGATCTATTTGCTGAATGGACGTACTCAATTTTCAGAATGATAAAGAAAGGATAACACATGCAACTATTCCCCCTCGTAATCTTTGTCATTCTTATCATGCTAATTTATACCTTACTATTTGAGAAAGGATAACCTAATGAGAGAAGAAATTATTAAGCTGTATAAATTTGATGAGCTTGACCCTGACATACAAGAACAAGTCATTGATAAACATAGGGAATGGAATGTAGACGACTCATGGTGGTATGAATCAACGATTGATTATCATACCGATGAACTACAAAAAATGGGATTCAATAATGTAAGTATTTATTTCTCTGGATTCTCAAATCAAGGGGACGGGGCTGTGTTTGAATGTAAGTCAATAGACTTTGATACTATCCTTACTACCTTTATCAAAGAAAACTTTCGGGATATATACGACTGGTATATGGATGGACTGATTGAATTCGGATTCAGTATACACAGAGGATCAACTTACTATTCCCATGAGAGAACTGCTAGATTTGAAGTGGACTATGTAGAATTCATGTATGATGGTGAGCTTACTCAAAAAGAATATGATGACATGAAAGCTCCCTACCAAAAAAGAATAGATGAGTTTGAATCGTGGATGGAAGACTGGCGATTGGATTATTGTCATAAGATATACAAGGAACTTGAACGTGACTATGAATATATGACATCTGATGAAGCAATCAAGGAATCCCTTATTGCTAATGAGTATGAATTCTTAGCTGATGGATCTATGCACTAAGGATTAATGTCATGGTAGTAATATGATTTTCTACACTGGTAGTTACTACCATGACATACTAAGATAAGAATAAGAAAGGACAACAACATGAACAAAGAACAATTTCTATCTAAAGTAAATGAAATGATCCCCGACATGAACGAATGGATTATAAAGAAAGCTGAAAGCATAGTGGCTAGTGGTGCAGTAGACTTAGAATCTTATGATGATAATTATTTGTTGCCAAAGATTTTTATGTCAGCTATGGGTGCGGAGATTCGATTCCAATATAAACCCCATGCTACAAGAGATATTAAACTTCGTAACAATATTGAGACCATGCTGTAAGAAAGGATAAACAAAATGGAAGAGAAAGAATTATTGAGAGCTTTGAACAGTTTGTTTCAATACCTTGATGGTATGTCGGACTATCTTGATGAGGCAAAGTCTAGTCTTTCAGCTATGATAGATACTATTGAAGAGTTTGGAGTAAGTGAAGATGAATAAAAGAATAGAGACTGATGAAATACTTAATCAAATATATGATACCTTGATGGGACTGGTTGGCATGAGTGAGTACCATGTAGGATTCCCCACTGATAGAGTAAAGAATCAATTCATTGGTAGTAATGGGAATGATAACGCTGAACCTACTATATACTTTGAACTTGGAAGACAGGCGTTTGAACTTTCAATCAAGAGAGTTACTAGACAGAACTAGAAAGGAAAAACAAATGGACGATATAACTAATCAAGAACTGATGCAAATAACTGAAGACGCTATCTATAAATTCTGGGAATCGGTTGCCAATAGCTTACCTCAAATAAAATCAGGTGACCTTGACCCCCAAACTGACTACCGATTTGAACGTCAGTGTAGAGATGTAATCAAAACTTGGATCAAAACAAACAGAAAGGATGTGTGAAATGTTTTTCTTAGTACGTAATAAAATCAGAACAGATGAGGAACTTACCCCCCTCGAAAAGAAAGTTGTATCTATTGTCAATCAAGAAGAGGATGTTACTTCCTTCCTCGAAGATGTAACACAGTACGGGTGTATCTCTGGCATGGTAGGTGCGTTGATCTATTATACTGATACCTTGAAATGGTATAAGAAATTCAAGACTGACATCAATCAACTTATCAAAGATGAAACAGATTCCTACGGTGAGAATGTATTGACCATGCTCAATGGATGGGATGATACTGACCCCCTCATCTTGGATACATCTAATCAAAATCTGCTGGCATGGTACTCTTTTGAAATTGTGTGCAATAGAATACTGAACGACATTCAGGAAGGATAACCCATGACTACCCCCGTAATCTTTCGTAAGGATGGCAAAGAAATTGTAGCTGTATTCCCTGCTGAACCAGGCACGCTTGACTTGTCTACCATGTGGAGCTATGCAATTGTCGGACAACATAGTGCATGTACATCAGGATGGTACAGAACTACACAACCAGCTACCCCCGATGAGTATAAGGATCTGTTAGAAGAACTTATCTCTATCGGTTATGATGATCTGAAAATTGTCAAGAGGATTACCCCTGACATGACAAGAGAAAGATATAAAGAAATTCTAAGACAGAAGGGATTATAAGATGGAAACTTTTACAGATAACTTAGGCAAGAAAAATATTATCAGTGCTATTAGAGAACGTAAGTATGCTACTATCCATGAGGTAGACTGTCACTTTGACCTGCACTTCGATGTGCATGACTGTAATCACTATAAATCTGACGGTATGTATGCCTGCCCCTTCGATGGCTTTACCCTATCGGGTGACAATAACTCTTGGATAACCGTAAACTGGAGTGCTGTTGTTGAGATAACTTTCTCTGATGAATATGTAAATATTGTTGTTGATCAAAACAAATTACGAAAGGATGTGTATGATGCTGGCTAAACTTGTAAGCCCTGATGATGTGCAGTCTTATGATAAGGTGCTTGCTTATGGAATGGAAGCCCCACTTAGTAAGAATCATAATGCTATGGATTACTTCCCCGACTGTATGATTATTGAACTCGATGAGGATGAGATTGATCCTGATGTAGAAAATTATCTCAATGGATTTGATAAGGTTGCTATCTCACGTACTAACTGCCCTATCTGTGGAGAAGATTACTTCAATGGCTGGAGATGTGACTGCTTATCCCCTGATGCACAAACTAAATTCCAATGGAGGTACAAATGATTGACATTATTATTCATGTACATGGTGGTGTTATATGGGACATCGTATCATCCGAGGCTGATAAAGTAACGGTTACTTTGGTAGACGATGATGAGATAGAACAGGGTGAGACAGATATTTATAGAGGTAACTACCCCGTCAGTCCTATGTTACGAGACTTCAGAGATTCTATCCTCGTGTATGTAGAGGAAGATGATGTACAAATTTATGATGAGAACGGAGACCTGCTATGAAAATAAACTTAGAAGCACTTGCTTGTATCATACATAACAGTAATATGATTGTCATACATCACCCTAATTTTAATTCTAAATTTCTGGCTGGACACTTTACTGCTGAAATAAGACCAGAAGAGCTAGGATGTGTCCTGCTCCAACAAACAGAAAAAATTCAAATAACCTACGTATATCTTGACATGATAAAAGAAATTCTACACACTGAATCAGACAAAGGCACTACTATATTCTTGGAGGGATGAGATGACACTAACTAAAGCTGACCTTGAATTTGTTTCATCCGATACCCTTCAGGATTACTATGCCCTGCTTACCTGCAACATTGATAAGCGTAACCCTGTCATGTTGGATGATGTAAGAGAGGAACTTGAAAGACGGGATGATCTTATCCCTATCAACTGTAAACTTATTCAGGACAATGGACACATGGCTGTCATCTATAATCTACTCGACACAAGGACTGTGTTTATCCAATGAGATTTGATCATACAACTTCCCCTCACCCACTCGGTAGAAAGTATTCACATGAACGATGGGAACAGAACCTTTACAATGCTATCAAACAAACAGGTTATTCTTTCCTGCCCTACAAATGGGTGGGTGGGGATGAGAAGAGAAACAAGTGGCTGTATGTACCTGCTGTTATCCTTACCCCTCATGGTTACTTATACATTGATACCCTTACTATAAGGGGAAGTAAAACACAGGCTACTAAACGAAGAGAGGTGATACTAAAGGAACTCAATGCTAATTATATGTATGTCTCTGTCGGTGACAGTCAGCAAGATATGTACACTAAGATACGTATGCGACTGGCTGAAATGAAACAAGGGAAGTAATCGTTACTTCCCTCGATGATAGGCTGAACTTTACTAACTCTACATGGGTGGCTGACTGGGCACAGGTGGCGGTGGCATGGGTGCTTTACCCTTACTACCTGAACTCGCCATCTCATTCACAATAGACATGAAGTCAATCCCGTTCTGATCTGCTAAGGCTTTGACCCTAGTTAGAACTTGCTTGATTGCTTCTACTACTTGACCTTGATCAGCTCCCTGTCCACCACCTTGCGGTGGCTGTCCCATCGGTGGCTGACCAGCAGGTGCTTGCCCACCGGGCATAGGACTACGTGGCATAGATGTGTTTGGTAACATAGGCTTATCTCCTTATCAATTTATTATAACAGAAAGGAAAACAAAATGAAAACTGCTAAAGAACTATATGAAAAAGATACTGAATGGGGATTCTATATAAGTAACTATCAACCAATGCTGGAAGAATTTGGTAACATATTAATACAAGTTGATCAGGCTGACTATCAAGGTGATAGCTGGCTACTGTATAAAAACGATGGTAAGTATGGCTACCTCTGCTTTGGATGGGGGTCATGCTCTGGATGTGATGCACTTCAGGCATGTAGTAGCATGAGTCAAGTGCAAGAACTTATGGATGATCTCTACAATAGTATTGCGTGGTTTGAATCTAAAGAAGATGCACTAAACTACTTTACTTCGCATGACTTTGAGGCTGACTACTCATGGTATTATGATGATTTCAAAAACTTTCTTAGTGAAGTTATTAATCTACTGGGTGGCAGAAAGGATAACTAACATGACAATGATTACAAGACCACAAGCAAAAGAATGGAATCTAATACACTTCTCTATACCAGAGAACAATAGGCTGTTTGAATTATCTTATAAAGATATTCTCTTTACCTGTCGCAGGATGAATGAGTTTGTATCAGGTGAATCTATACTGGGTGAACTGAAGTTACACACTACCATGAACATGATCCTTGAACATGATACAGAGAATGAAACCTATACGAAGTGGAGGTACATGGAATGAGAAAGTTCGGTGCGTTTATTATGTCAATGATGTTGAGCTACTTCTGCATCATGTCGTTCATTACCCTGATCAATGAAGGGTTAGAAGTATCTAAGGCTATCGTACTTACTGCTATCGCATTGGTACTGTGGGTAATAGGATTTGCTGTGGCTGTGAGAGGTGATGAACTATGAAACTTATTGTAACTGTTGTTGTGTGGTTAGCACTGATAGGGTTGGGTATCTGGACGATGTATTCTTACCTAGCATACCAACTTTTCTGGCAACCTGTGGCGTGTGGGCTAGTATCTATGGGATTTGGTATCTGTTTGTTTGTAATTCCTCTCTATGCCCTTTATTTTTTCTTTGAGTATATAAAAGATGGAGATGATGATGGAATACAAAATTGATTTCAAACATGGAATGATTGATGGTGATGATAAACGCTTTACTCACTGCTATATCCTGAAGAGTGAGAACAGTATGCTTGATTTTCTGAGTGAGGGTAGGGCTGTGTGTAATCCAAAGGATAACTTTTCTTATGAGAAAGGTAGACGGGTTGCCCTTACCAAAGCTCTTGCTCCTCTAAGAAAAGAAGTACGTACTAAACTATGGAAACAATACTTTGATGAGAAACTTTCAGCACGCATGACATCCAAAGACCATGAACTTACACAGGACTTGAAAGATTTAGAACAACACAGTGCAAGTAACATCAGTGAACTAGAAAAACTAATAAACTCTGGACTTGTACCACCACTGAAGAAAGATAAATGGTTTATTGAAGGTACTATAACAACTAGGAATAAACCTAGAACTTTACCTATCTACAATACAGAAGGTGAGTTGATCAGGGTTATTATTGATCTGGAATAAAGACTTCCTCATAGTATTGCTTGGCTAACAATAATCTTTCCTGCCACTTGGCTGTACCCTCTCGGTGTATCTTCTCATGGCAGGAAAGACATAGCCTTACCTGATTAGAACTCTCCAGCTCACCACCCTTACTTCTCGGTACTATCTCATGGGTATTGACTGCTGGTTTCAAGCAAACATAACATCTGTCTATCAATACAGTACCCTTATCTCTACCTGTCTCCATGTTACATCCTCTGGTATCTCATCCTCGGTTATCAATACCTTACTGTTACCCCTGCATACCCACCACATCTTACTTGCTCCCATCATGCTGGGTACATCAGCAAAACCATACACGTGCTTGCCCTTTACGATCTCAGGTGTAACTGCGAACTCATCTATAACCTCACCCTCTAAGTTATCTACCATCCACTGACTGATCTTCGGGTACTTCCTCATCAGGATAAGTAACGGTTGCTTCTTGACCTGTTGCTTCCTGTTCTTCTTACCTTCGGGGGTACGTGAAAGAATATAATACATGGTCGATAAGGTATAGGGCTTGCGTGTATCTGGATTGAATACCCCTCGACTGGCTAACTCCTCTGCCACTTCACGATACGAAACTTCCTTACCCCTCTCTGCTACCATCTCATTGTATAGATCAATAACTATCTTTCTATCCATTGGATTCATACTTATCTTTTATCTCCATCTCTTTCTCTATATCCTTTTTCAATATGTAATTCTTTCTTACGTCCCATCCATGTGGTACATGCCCATCAATACACCATGATACAAGGTTGAACTTGATACAATACTCACCCATCATAGTACCAAAATCTTCTAACATCTTCCCACCCCTACTGAAGTCAGCAAAGACCATGATCCTGGGTGGGTAGTCCATCAAGGTATGATCAAGCTGTATGTTCTCTGCCCCCCACGTACTGACGAACTGCTCAAGACGTTTGATAAGAAAAGGGTAGATCGTTTGGGTAAGCACATAGATATACTTCCAATCTTCCTTGCTCATCTTCCTTCTCTCTTTGTATTCGTTTCTCATATCTTCTGTTAGTTTATTCATGCGTGTAGCTGCCATTTACTCTGATTTATTTTTCAAAAAGCCCCTGTTCAGCAGTCCATATATGGACTCAAGTAACTGTTAATTATAACTATATATAAGACTATTAATAGAGTCCATATATGGACTGGTACTTTTCGTTTGTATCTTTTATATCTGTTGGTCTCGATCCATACCTTAATAAATTTCCATCCTGAAATGTTCCCGTCTCAATGTATCCAAGTTTTTCCAATTCCTTCCGCGACTTTATTACTAACGTCCTGCTCATCTTAGCTTCTTTGGTTAGAGTATCTATACTCTTCCAACACATCTTGTGTATCTTACATGTTCTTAGTATTACTGCGTACAAATTCAGTGCATAGACTGACACCCTTTCGTCATCTAGTATTATGTTTGGTATCCTTGTATAATTTACATATTCTTTTTCTTCCATGTTATTCTCCTTCCCCTTTATTATACCACTTTCCCTTTCTAATACCAAACAATCAGATGAGAATTTTCTAATCTAAGATAGAACATTTGCCCCTTGCAATCCATTTTATTCGTGGTAAGATATATCTACAAGTTTGGTTACGACCTTATAAACTAGAGAGGATTGGTATGACAGTAAAGGCGATCACTTATAATCCTGAAAAATATAGAATAGAATTAGAGTTCCCCTATTCAAATGGACTGAAAGAAAAAGTAAAAGCAATACCTGATGCACGTTTTGATGGTGATGAAAAGTTATGGTACTTACCCCCCACCAAGATGCACGCTTTGTTTGTTGCTTCCTTCGCACGTGAGTATGGTTTCTTTATTGATGCAGTTACACTGAAGTTATCCCGTAACAATCATAAGGTTACCAAGACATCACGTACAAAACTGTACCCCTATCAGGTAGAGGGACTTGAGTTCCTTCATGCTTCAGGTGGTAGGGCATTGTTAGCTGACCATCCAGGGTTAGGGAAGACCATCCAAACCCTGGCATACATGGAAGAGACAGCACCAGCCAAGGTATTGATAGTCAGTCCAGCCAGTGTAACATACATGTGGAAGGAGAAGATCAAGGAGTGGTTGGGATGGGACTCAGAAGTTATTCAGGGGTTCACAAAAGATTTCAATAACAAACCAAGAGTATTGATCTGTTCTTATCCTGTGTTTACTAACAGGGTATACATGATGAGAGGTTTCAGTTTTGATCTGGTTATCTATGATGAAATACACTACCTCAAGGACATGAGATCACAGAGATCACGAGCCTCACGCTTATTGAATGCACCAAATGTAATAGGATTATCAGGTACACCTTTCCTCAATAGACCAAAAGAATTATTCCCAATACTAAACTTACTGCTTCCCACCGTGTGGAGTTCCTTCTGGAAGTTTGCACATAGATACTGTGATGCTAAGCAAGATCACTTCGGACATTGGGACTTTGATGGGGCTGACAACTTACCTGAACTAAAAGAAAAGCTAAGTCATATCATGTTACGCAGAACGAAGCAGGAAGTATTGAAAGATCTCCCACCTGTAACAAAGAACTACTTCCCGTACATCAGTGAGACTGAGAAACTGGTTACACAATACTTCGATGCACTCAAGCTGGCAACAGAAGATACCAAGTCTAAGTCTAACTCCCAACGGTTCATGGCTGTACGTCAGGCTATTGGTATGCTCAAGGTAGAGCCGGGCGTTGAGTTAGCTGAGGAAGTATTGAATGGTGGTGAGAAGGTAGTGCTGTTTGCCATACACAAAGCAGTGGTGGCAGAGTTGGAAAAGAAACTAAAAGATTATAAAATGATAAAGATTGTTGGTGATACACCACAGAAAGATCGTAATGATTTAGTTTCTACATTCCTGAATGATCCAGATGTACGGGTAGCTATTATATCTGAGGCAGGTGGGGAAGGGATCAACCTTTACTCAGCCTCAACTCTTATCTTTGTTGAGAGATCGTGGAGTCCCGGTAAAGAGGAACAGGTATACTCACGTATCCATAGGATAGGTCAAGTCAATCCCGTTACGGTACACTACATCATAGCCAAGGGTACAATAGATGACCGCATACATCAGATCATACAGAAGAAACAAGAAGTATTGGGACAGGTCATAAACTTTGATGACATACCCGTGAATGATTTACTACAAGTAGGAGAATAATGGATGAATTAATAAAAACAAAAGTTAGTATTGATTGGGATACAACCAGCCAAGATGCAGTCGTGATGCACATGAAGTTCGGTACGTGGTCTAACCCACAGCTCAGGCTCTCCGAACCAGATGTCGATAAGGCTATCGAAGCCATGACTGCTTGGAAAGAATCTGTAAACGGAAGGAGATGATTACCCTAACATATACTGGCAAGACCGTAATGGTATCAGCTTATATCTACGAAAGGAAATAACTAATGTCTGAAAATCAAGATCCAATCAATGAAGATTGCTTTGTTACCTCCACTTATACAAATGATACGTGGACTGACATCCGCAAGGTACGGGTAAACAAAGAGAATGAATCAGTATCAATCTATCTACCAATGGGTCAACTTTCACCAGACAGAGTACAGTACAAACCCTATGGCATGGGCTATTCAGTCAACCATATCTATGTTGAAGTTACTATACCTCTGAGTGAAGTGGTTCATTATTATAAAGATCAGGACATTATCGTACTGACCCCCCGTGGTTCAGTAATGATAGCTGATCAGCTGGCCTCAGCAATTGAGGAGAACTACAACGAGTTTCGTGGTAGAAGTAAAACATTTTAGATGAGGAGATTGTAATGCCTATTCCAGTTGTACGTGGTGGTAAGGGTGCGAGTGGGGTAGCCGAAGTAACGGTTACTTCCAGTAGAGTACGTGTTGAGTTTGAAGAAGGCGGTCAGGTCATTGATGTAATTCGTGAGGATGCACCAGACTACATGATCTCAGGTCGCCAGATCGTAGTGTTGTCGGGAGACAACAACAAAATCTTTTCTGCCAAACCTATTGGTGGTTCATACTTCTGCAAGTTTATTGGTTTCTGGTCTCGTGAAGGTGAGCCACCAGTAGCAAAGAAAGTTGATGCAAGGACTGGTACGTCAGGTGCAGGAAAGCCATACAAAATCCCAGAACATCTTGAGTTTACTGCTCTGTTTGAAATTCAATCCCCAAAGAAATGGAAGAAATATCAGATCAGTAACAATTTATTCTATGCTTTCCTCGAGTACGAGCATGGGATAACCATGATCAAGGGTGATGGGTCACAGAAATTGGAAGACTTCTTACAGGTGTTGGGTGTAGACTTTGGGGCTGACGACATCCCATTCAGTGAGAATGTACTTCCGTATGTTGAGAAGATGTTATTGAAGAAAGATAAGACAGTCGTGATTAGTCTCAATAACAAGGGATGGGTAGACACTATTGTTCCAGCACCTGATGATGAGTCAGAAGTTGTTGAACCAGCTGAACCTCCAGCTAAAGAGGAAGTTGTCAGCCCCAACCCTGCTATTGATCAACTACGCAAGGCTGCTCAAACTGCAGAGGGTAAGGACAAGGAAGAGATTGTAGCTCTACTTGCTAAGCTAGGTTTTGAATAGAAAGGAGAAGGGGCAGGGTGTAATGCTCTGCCCCATACTTATTATGTTAGGATGGATTTTAGTTGTTGGTTTTCTGCTCGCAGTTTATATTGCTACCAGGGTACTTGATGAATATAATGAGTACTTTTTTGTGCAGTATTTCAGTGTGTGTTTAATAGTAATATTCGGGTTCGTTATCATCATTCAAGCAGCATCTGTACCATACTATACAGATAAGTTTGAACGAGCTAAAGAGTATGTTGAATCGTATGAATCAGTTAATCCTTTAGAAGATGTAAGTCTTACTAATACTAAGATAGAAATGAATGGTTGGTTATTCAGTGCACAAGCAAGCAATCAAACCTTTGGTATCTTCTCATTCTTTCCTGATTCAGTTATGGATTTAGAACCAATACAATGAAGATAACACTATCTCAAGTACTGCCTAAGCTACAACAACTCAAAGAGTATGAGAAGTATTACTCAGCGTTATGTCCCTTCCATGATGATACAAAACCTTCCTTTCTTTTGTTCAAGGATGGGTGGTTCAAGTGTCTGGGGTGTGGGAAAAGTGGTGATTTACATACCTTACACAAGGTACTGCATGGCTGGACAACTACCAGCCATAGGATCAGACAAGAAGTAACCGATTACCACATACCCCCCATCCCTACCAACTCAGAGTACTTTGCCATGGATGCGCACGAAACCTTAGTAAGGTTCTCTGAAAGTCTGGCATGGTATCTAAGGCTGAGAGGTATTGAAGATCAGATCCTACCCCAAAAGATAGGATGGTACAACGGATGGTATACCTTCCCTACCTATGACTATGATGATGCTTACAAGGGCATGGTATTGAGGGCAGGTCAGCACATCCAACAGGCTACAGGTCTACGCTATGTCATCAAGAGTACAGCTGGCCTATACTTTCCTGACTGGTACTTGGCAAGGAGGGGTGATTACTTAGTAATTACATTTGGTATCTTGGATGCCATTACCCTTACCAAGATGAGGATACCTGCAGCGTCATCTATCTATGGTAAGACAATCAATCTAAATCTACTGGACTGGGTAAGGAAACCTATTGTATTCTTTCCTGATAAGGATGAAGAAGGGAAAGCCAGGGACATGTACCGTAAGCTGGGATGGAGAGGTAGAGTAGTAGAGTACCCCTATCCCTCTGAGTGTAAAGACCCGAATGATCTATACCTTGAGGGGTATGGACAATCTATGATCAATGCAATAAGGAGTGTACTGTGATTATAAAATTAGTTCCAAGAAAGATAGCAGGTTACTGGGAGATAACAGAGATACAGGATGAGGAAGGTTTCCCTGCTGCTATTGTGAAAACAGATATGTTCTGGAGTAAGAACAGCAGTGACCATGGAATATGGGATAAGCTGTGGAGAGGTGGGACTGTGCTGGTAGATCTGGTAGACATCTCGGAGATAGAAGATGAATAACTTTGGTGATATATTCTTAGGTAAACCCATTGAGTATTGGTTAGAGCTTGAGCACTACAACAAAGAAAACATGTATGAAGAATTGATCAGCGAGAATGCTAGGATGAGGATGGAACTTGGCAGACTGTATCTTGTTGAGTACAAATACAACGATCTAGTAATTAGTCTACAACAAATAGGCTACCATATCAGGGAACAACCGTGAAGCATACAGATATATCAGAGATCTGTGCAGGGCTAGTACTGGAAGGTAAGATGTCTGCTGATTATGTCATCCCATCTTACCTTGCTGCACCCTACGACATCATCATCTCCAAGACCAAGGATGGTAAGACACCTGCTGAGCTGCTAGATATTGTAGGACTGTTACCCATACAGGCAGCAAGGGAGGCAGCCCATACTGTAAAGTTCACAGAGAATACCATTGAGGAATTGCTGAAGCTATTGATGTCTGCCTATCGTAGGGAAGAACAGATCAAAACTTTCAAGGATCAGATCAGGGTACTGGAACGTGGAGAGAACATACAGATAGATAAGATCGTAGCCCTGATGGATAAGACAGAGGACTACAAGGGTAAGTATGTACGCATGTCAGATGTAGAGGATACTTCTCCTATCTGGAGACGGACATACTACTCCCCTATTGATGAGCACCTTGGAGATCCCGGAGACATGAGCATGGTAGGTGTACCGGAGTCAGGTCTTACCATCATAGCCGGCCCCCCTGGCACGGGAAAAACATCTTTGATTGCCAAGATCATAGCAGGCTTAGCTAAGCAATTGAAAACAGTTCTGCTCTATACCTTAGAGATGACAACAGGACAGATAGCAAGGCGTATCTTACAGGTCTCCATGACTGGGCTTACAGTAGAACAACAGTCCCATGTTATTATTTGTGAAGAGATAATGAGTGCAGATGAAGTCTATGCTGATGCTATGAGGTTATGCAATACCATGAATGTGTATGCAGTCTTCATAGATTTCTCAGACTTACTTATAGAGAAGGAGGAAGATGAACAATCAATGGCGTATGTGTATAGGAAGTGTGCGAACCTTGCTAAGAAGAACACAGCAGGAGCACCAGTATTCTTGCTCAGTCAACTGAACAGAAACTATACAGGTGGTGTACCAAAGATCAACCATCTCAGGTACTCAGGGTTAGCAGAAGCATTGGGAGCACTGATCATACTGATTTACAATCCCAATCAGATCTTTGCTACTCAGGGTTCTGATGACAGGCTACCAGCCATACCGGGCAAGGGCTATCTGATTATAGGTAAGTCAAGGTTCGGATACAAAGAGGGTGGGGTTGGTGCAATACAGGTTGACTTTGATGGCAAGGCTTCATGGGGTAGCCAGAGCTGGGGTTGGTTCAATCTTAACAGTGTGTAAGGAGTAAGATGGAAATAAAAGGTGAGTTGAAGTTGTGTGCAGAAGGGCAGAGATTATTTGATTACTACTGTAGTCTAGCAGAGGTAGTTGAGTATGAACTGCAGGAAACTGGCATAGTTTCTCAAGTTGTTCTTTGGGATAAGGACAGAGCATGGATGGACTACGAGTACCACAGAGGAGAGTGTGATTCTTGTGGGTATACATATTAAATAAAGGAGAAAGATGAATAACTTAGCAGTATTTAAGCTGGATATTGATTACCTAAAGGAGGTACTACGCATGCCAATAGAAACTACGATTGAAGAAGTCTGGCTGGATTCTACAGACAACACACTTGGAATGGTTGTTGAGCACCCAGAACTCCGTGAAGTAAAAGAGGGAGAAGAGATACCTGTAGTATCCCCAATAATGCACACAATAGTTTGGGACTGGAATCAACATGAATGATTTCACTGTCAATGAAATCCCTGTAATAGGGGAGAATAACTTTGCTGCAATAGATTTGGAGATGTTTGGCCAGGATAAGGAACGACTACACATTCCACATGGTACGTTTGCTTGTCTCTCTATCTCAATGGAAGATGGAACAAACTATCTGATCAACGATCTCAAGTTACTGCAGCCTGTAATGGATGTACTCTGGGATGTGCCTGTATGGGTATTCCAGAATGCTACGTATGATCTTATCCAGTTGAATGCTTTGTGTAACATTCAACGACCTGGTGTCCCACTGCATACTATCTATGATACTATGCTGGCTGAGAAAGATTTATACTCTGGGTATTATACTAACTTTTCCCTGAAGGATATGGTTCGCAGATACTTCGGGGTAGTATTGGAGAAAGATAAGTACGAAGACATCAAGGATCGTACCATCAATGCAGACATACTGAATGCCTATGCAATAGATGATGCAGTCTGGACAAGGAAGATAGAGGAAATACAGTTCAAACAATTAGCTGAAGATGAGAAGTCTAACTTTGTGCTGGGAAAGATAGATAACCCTATGGTATGGGTAGTAGTAAACCTCAGCCCAGTCAAGGTAGATAAGGTACGCTGGCGAGAGCTGTCAGTAGTCAATGCTTCCAAAGCCAAGAGCCTTGAGGCACAGCTGGGTGTCAATGTCATGTCTCCCAAGCAGGTTAAGCAACGGTTACTTGAGGAAGGAATAAAGGTTGACAGTACTGGAGATGAAATCCTTGCTGAACATGCTGGGCATCCTTTTGTAGATGGAGTACGTGAAGCACGAGCCTATCGTAAAGCTGTCAGTACATACGGGGAGTCATGGTTAGAGAAACATGCTGATGAGAATGGATTAGTCCAGGCTTCCTTCAATGTAACGGGGGCTGTGTCTGGTCGTATGAGTTCTAATTCCCCCAACTTGCAGCAGATACCATCAAGGAAGATGCCAGTGTTCAGAGAGTTCTTTATCTCTAAGTATGGTGAGGATGGGGTAATCATAGTAGCTGATGTATCTCAACAAGAGCCAAGGATTACAGCCTTACTATCCAAAGACCCTACCCTTATTGCTGCTTTCAATAATGGAGAAGATGTACACAGTGCAGTTGCTAAGACTTTGTTTGGACTGGATGAGATAGAGAAGTCTGATCCTCGTAGAAAGATCGGTAAGGAAGTAGGCTTAGGTATTGCTTATGGTCTGTCTGCAGATGGGTTGTATACCAACCTCAAAGAGAAAGCACCAGAGATTGAGAACCTGACAGTAGAGAAGTGTCAGGAGTTTATTGATAACTACTTCAAGAAATTCCCTGCTGTCAAGAGGATGGTTGATCGTCTGGTACAGGAAGGGTACAGGAATGAGTATGTACGTACCCCAGCAGGCAGAAAAATCCATATCAACATTCATTCCAATGGATGGGAACGTGCATGTATGAACTATCCACATCAGGGTGGTGGGGTTGACATGCTGAAACCATGGACGTACTTCTTACTGGAGTACACAAGGCAGGCAGGTATACCTTTTGGATTGACCATGCTTATCCATGATGAGGTTGTACTGGATGTAAGAAAAGAATTACTGGACACTTATTTAGAACTAATAGATAAGTCATTCAAAGATGCAGTAGCATTAGCTGTGCCAAACTCTCCTGTTCCTTTCATCTATGAGGTAGGACATGGGGATAGCTGGGCATGTAAGGAGTAGAGATGGCAACAAAAGAAGAAATCAAAAAGCAAATTGAAATTCTACAGGAAAAGTTAGAACAAGTAGATAAGGGTATCCCACAAGTAGGTGTGTTTACCTCTCGTCCAATGAATGAATTAAGATACCATTGTAGTGAATATGTTAAAGCTGTTATGACTACTGAAACAATGGACTTAGACGAAGAGGAACATTGGGTATTCTCATCTGCCATGAAGCTGGTTTATGGCGATGATATATTTGAAACACTAAGAAAGTATTGGGAGTAGAGATGGGAGAGAAAATGTGGGCAACAATAAGAGTTGGAATAATAATTCAGGAGGATGAGCCTGATGAGTTTGTTATAAACATATATCAAGAACCATGGGGTCTTCACAAGAACGAGATTGTTCGAGTATTTCGAACCAATGATAGATTCCACATTGTGCAGGTTGCAGAACGATTGAGTGAATTACTGCAGTTGAATGTAACCTATTCAGATAAATTGACAGTAGAAGAATTCTTAGAGAGGGCACGATGAATAAAAAAGAATATGAAGATCAGATGAATGCACAGTACAAGCAGATCGTGGCAGCCATAGCTAAAGACATGATTACTCCACAGGGTGTACCATACAAGTTAGATGTTACCCGAAAACGTGATGCGGTTGTAGCTGCTTACTGGTTCGGGGTAGCCATGGCTAAAGCCATAGGTGCACAGGCTAAGATGGGAGATACAGATGTACAACTGCCCAACGTGTAATCGGTACAGTGTCAGGGCAAATGGTAAACAGAATGCTGACTGGCTTATTGTTGGAGAGTACCCATCCTATGATGATCTCAAGGTTGGGCTTCCCTTTACTGGAAAGGTTGGAGAGTTCCTTGCCTATGAACTTGCACGTGTAGGTATCCAGCTTACTGCCTGTCGATTGGTTACTGCCTATCCGCATCTTGATACAACTCAGGAATGTTTACGTGAGCACTTTGTAAATACATGTATGCCTGAACTTCTCATTAATAGAAAAGGTATTCTATTGGTAGGTAATACCTTAACAAATGTTCTGGGTATGGTAGGTGTAAACCTTAAGGATATTCAGGGCATTCAGTTGGGTGGAATAAAATCATTGGGTGTACAGGGTAATGTTGTGGCTACTGGGGAACTGTATGGTAGTATCAATGGCTACAATGGTGAGTTTAGATTAGCACTGAAGAGTTTGAAAAGAGGTATTGTATGAGTGAAGATATGATCTTTAATACTGGTGTGGATATGGCAGTAGTTCTTACCCCAGGCGATAGAAAAGTATTTGACATGGTAGATACTACTGTTGATCAGGCTGTTGCTCAGGGTGATATACAACCTATCATGGCTATGGGTCGTGCACTCAAAAGAAATATTCAGGCGAGTGGGCTGGCGTTGGCTAAGCTCTTGTCAAGAGTATCTGATGTGTGGGAAAGCATGTTCAATTATGAAGATGACATGTATGAAGTTTTCTACACAGAGATGGGTATTGCACACTCAACAGCATACAAGTATATCAATATGTGGAAGGCTGTGTTTGAGAACCCGGAGATACCTGATGAAGTCAAACAGGGTATTGAAGGTAAGCCAATGAAGTCTTTACTTCTTCTTACTGCAGCAGCACGTGAGGGTCAGTTGAGTGGGGAAGATTGGGAACGAGTAGCAGAAGCAACTACATCCTCAGAAGTCAGAGGGATTGTGCGAGACATCCGGGGCGAGAGAACATCCAGCTCTACTGCTATGATGCTTGAACTCAGTCTTACTACAGGTGCAATATCTGTACGCAAGGGCAGTCAGTTAGAAGTTGTTGGAATGTTGCTGGTATCACAGCGAGATAAGAATGATCTTATTGAGGCAGCCATAGCAAAGATAGTATCCAGTACGAACATGATGGAGAAGTAATGGAAGGTATACAAATAGATGTAGGCAACAGACGACCAATCGTTAGAGTTCCAACAGGGCTATACTCTCTTGACCTTGCACTCAGTGAGAAGGGTAAGCTAGGTGTACCAAACGCTACACTCTTTGAGATAGCAGGCAAGACAGGGGTAGGTAAATCTACTTCTTCTTATTTTATCTCTGGCGCACTGGCTAAGAATGGTAGTAAGACTGACCAGATAGAGGTAGTAGATCTTGAAGGGCTGGACGTAGACTATCTTAGCCAGGCTATTGGGGTGTCGGGCTTTCGTGGTAAGGTACATCTCGTTGATGATGTGATCAAAGGCAGGATCAGATCACACACTGACATGATTACTGAATCAGCTGATGCTATAGGGAAGAATGAAAATATACGGGTAGTCATTCTTGATAGTGTTGGGGCATTCATCCCTGACTCTGAGTCAGCTGGTGATATTGGTGAGGCTAACATGGGCAGACGGGCGTTTGCTTTGGGTCAATGGGCAAGACGCTGCGTAAACTTTATGAATGTAAGAGAGAAGCCTATCAATGTTATCTATATCAATCACACCCACTCTGTGCTTGCTGGGCAGGGACACATTACTGCAGGTGGTGATACACTCAAGTACTTATCTGCAGTCAGGATTACACTGTGGCAAAAGGAGGCAGTCAAGTCTGGTGAGGACATCATTGGTTACCGTGTGGGTGGGCAGGTAGAGAAGCTCAGGTATGGTGGTAAGGGTAGGAAGTTCGAGCTGGTTATTGTACCAAGCTATGGTGTTAGCAGAGAGCTAACTGCACTGTATGATGCAGCTAACTTAGAGCTAATAGACCGTGGGTCAGTAGTCAAGGTAGATGGTAAGTCAATCGGATACATCTCTAAACTATTTGAAGCTGCTGTAACTGGTAACACATCCAAGTTTGATCCCATATTTGAAAAACTAGAGAAGGAGAAAAACAAAAATGTTCTGGGAAACCCTGGACTTTACGAAGAAATTGAATCAGACGAAAATTAGTTTGGGTATGTGCTCTGTCAAGTCTATCTTCATAGACACAAAGTACCCCGGCTTTCCCTCTGGTAAGCACCTGTTCATTGGGGTAGACCCAGGTATAAACTTTGGCATTACTCTTATCTCTACCTCTGTCATTGAGATAATGTATGGGAGACTGCCAAGGCTGGGAGAGTTTGCTGGCATGAACTCTATGCACCTTATTGAAAAGCTGGGCTATGAGTATGACCTTGCCTCCTATGATCCAAAGAACTTGCATGTGTATGTAGAGGGGGCAGCATACAAAAGCAGGTATGGTCAGGTAGAGTTAGAGCAGGTACGCTTTGGCTTTGTGCAGGGGTTCAGTAAGTTTGTATATCAGGACAATATCAAGTACATCCCACCATCTACAGCACGGAAGAAAGCATTTGGATCTGGCAAGAAGTCAGCCAAGGATCTATTCGTAAACATAAACCATAACGGGGCTGACTCCATAGGAGTAGCCCTCGCATGTATCACCGATTATATAGGTGATGTAACCTAGTTGTTAGGTTTAACCTAAGTACTGTTCACGTTCTTGAGTAAAGGACTTTCCAATAACGGGGAGTCCTTTTACTGCATAGTGTGTCAGTCTACTGGCTAAGATGCCAGAGATAAGTTGGAACAACATAGTACCAACAGCAGCAATCTCAGCTACAATAGGATCAATGTTTGCAAAGTCGAACTCTGGCTTGAATAACTTTAGGGCATACATGGTTATGATGACAAGGAAGTTCGCACCCGATGTCCAGTACAGTGCATCACCATCTTTGATCCAGCCAAAAAATTTGGCAACGTTTACCAGCAGTGCAATTAAAGCAGCGAAGCCAAGCAGTGCACTAAATTCAACAACGATTCTCTCTAACATATTAACTCTCCTTTAGTCTTTTATTTTCATCTTCAAGCTCACGTATTCTATCCCGTAAGCTGGCAATCTCGGTTATCAACCCAGCTCTTTCGTTTTCCAACTTTATAATTCTGGCTGTCTGATCTGCATTCAATAGCTTTAGCTTATTTATCTCGTGTTCAAGGCAGAGCTTTTCTTTCTGTACTACTATCAGCTCTGTTCGTAATGCCTTACTCTCATCTTCTACATCTGTCAGGCGTTTCATAAATTCTTTTGACCACTCAAGAGATAGACTGTCATCATCTATGTGTTCTTTATGCCTGTCTTTCTTGTGAGTTGAAATATAATTTGCAATACCTAATGCTCCAGGTAGTACATAAGCACCTAATATTATCCATACGAGTGGTATTTGTTCTTCCATGAAACCTCCTTGTTATAAATTTAGACAAACCACCCATGTAGTATTGCCTCTTGTCGTAAATTTTGGATGTCCTGTTCTAACTTACTTACCCTTTCTTCTAATTCTGGAAAAACAATGGGAGGCTGTGTCGGTTCTGTAGGTATAGTATACCCAGCAAACTCAGCCAATTGATCAAACGTTCCATTGAAGAAATTCAAATCTACTTCTGCTGACTCCATCCCATACTCATACCCATACGTAAGACCACACTGCCATACAGTAAACTTAGTCCACGGAGATATATTAGGTCTCCATGATAGTCCAGTAATTTCTTCTGCTCTCATAAGCCTGCTGAATATCCAGCCTGCTGGCCAGAAGGGTCTCAATAATGTACGGGTTGGAACGGGGGATATGGCATACACAGTATTCCGGTTACCATATAGCCCCGTCAACCGTTTTGTGTTGGGATCTGTTACTTCATAAAACCTGGATAAGTTAGCAATACTTGTGTAGTATTCAGGCAGAGGAGGCCATGCTGCTGATGGCTGTTCGTAGTCCAAAAAGATGGGCACGTTTTCTACAGTACCATTAATCATATCTATTGTATCTAAGCATGTCTTCGCCTGATCACCACCACTTTTCATAATGCCTGCCCGGTATTCAAACCAGTGATAAGCAAGGGGTATCATGTCTGCATCTTGTACAGCTTTCCAGTTGTACTCAGCATCCTCGTCTACTCCAAAGTTTGCAGATACCCTGATAACTACACCACGTGTACCTTTGGCTCTGGCTTTCTTGAAGTCTGGTCTTGCTGCAGTTTCATTCTTATCTTGAAATTTACTTACATCAAGTACCTTCGTAAATGTTTGTCCAAATGAAATATATTCACCATCTGCCATAGGTTCTTCTCCGTTCATAATAAGTGGTAAGTAGACATTGTTCATAAGTAACCGTTACTTAGTCTTATTATACCCCTAAACGTCAGACAAAAGCCAGCTTACTGCAAAGATTTCTTTGCCATTCAGTCCTGCCTGATGCAGTTGTTCGATAGTAAGTTGCTGTATATCCAGTTCAATCTCTACCTTATTGAGTTCGTCAGTAATCTCTTGATTGATTTCTACTACTGATTCTTCAATCTTACCTGCATACTTTTCATTCAGCTTATTGACAATAGCCTGTAGTTCATCGTTGTATTCTTTGACTGCCTTCAATAAGCGAATAGCCATACGGGTAGTCTGTATGTCAGCTTCCTTACTTTCTCCTAACTTATTAATAACCAACTGTCCAGAAGGACTAAACAAATCTAACAAAGTTAACTTCATTCTATCTCCTCTATAGTTCCACTTATCAGCCCACCCAACAGGCTGACTTTGTATTTCTTTTTAGCTGTGGGTTGTGGTGTTACTGGTGGTGCTGGTGGTGTTACTGGAACTGGTTCTTCAACAGGTTCGGGTGGTTTTACTACACCATCAAAGATACCATTGAGATCCTGTGCGTACATACCCCAGTCATACTCCCACCATGTAGCTACCCCTATACCAGTTAGTTCGGATGGTTTCTGTACTCCAGGCTGGCATAGAAGAATGGTATAGTCAGTAAGTAATCGAATAGTTTCTGTTGTGTTGGCTTCATACCATGCTTTCCATGTACTTACAATAACCCTCAGCAGTGGTTTCAATTTTGGTTTATAGTACTGAGTAATGTAGATACCATGCTGTCGTATATGATCAAGATTGTACCTGTATTCTTCGGGTGCTTTCCAAATATCTATCATCAAGGGGACATCATTGTTCCACCCCAAGTAAGATAAGTCGTTGAGCATTCCAAGGAAAGCACTGGCATTGTCGTTTACATCATCATCCTTACTAAGAACAGGTTGATGAATAAGCCCACGCTTGAGTGTATTGGTAGCTTCCCAATACTTTGTAAACATTGGGTCAAGCGTCTTACCTAGCATAGCATTGACATATACTACATCGTAGTATGCTGGTACTAAATCTGTATGTGCATTTATATTGAAACCCTTTTTCATTCTATTCTCCTTTTCTAAATCCAGTATCCGTGGATCTGAATTATTGCATCCAACGTACCTGCTCCTGATGCCACCACCTGATAATAAATGTCTCCATTAGCATCACAAGGAACAGTCATTGGTGTATCTTCGTAAACATCATTAGGATTCCCAGCACATCTACATGATAATCCACTCGCAGCAGTATCATTTGGAGAGAGAATTATTTCTGTTGTTGAGCTTGCAGCACTGGCACTGTCTCTTGCAAGTACACGTAAAGACACTGCTTTTATACCAGCAGGCGCACTAAACACTGCTGATAAATCAATAACTGTTTTTGCGGTTGTGCTGAATGAGTCACCGTCCCATGATGTAGAGGTAAGAGCAGTAGTAAGGGGTATGAATGTAGACGAACCGAATGGCATGGTATCTGCTACTGCTGCATGAGAATAATAAAACGTACCTAAACTAGCGTCTGCTACTGTGTACGTTCCACCACCATTTAAAGTAATAGTTGTGTCTGTTGAAAAACTGGAAGATAAAACATAAAAATATTTTACTGTTGTTTGAGTAAACCTTATTTTTGTCCCTGGGGGAAAGTAGGTTGTTACATCAATGCCCGGAAACTTTATGCTACTAGACGACACATAAACTGGAACTACACCCGCTCCCAGCCAGTATAATTCATTCCATGTAGACCACAGTCCCAAAGTTTTTGAGTACCTGTCTGTTATTATCAGTCCACCAGTATGACCAAGACCACTATTCGCAGTTATATAGAATTCACACACATCCTCATCACCATAGCCTGTTATAAAAAACTGGGGCACAGTGTTTCCAGCATCTACCAAGGTATACAATTCCACATTTGGTCTTGTTGCTAAACTGGATTCCCATATAAGACTTACTCCAGATTTTGCTGTGCTTGTTGTGATCCTAATTCCATCGTATCCCAGAGATATATTATCATACCCAGCATATAATATTCCAGTAGTTGCATCTATTGTGGTACGAGAATTTCCAGAATCAAGTGAGTATAACCCCGTCTTATCTATCCATATACCAGTACCAGCGTTACTGGCAGTTGGTGGATCAGCACCTATACTTATGGCTGAGCTATCCCCACTCATCTTTAATTTATTTTTAAGTAGGGCATTCCCACTTGTATCTAATTGTAATAGTGGCTCTGCACTATTATAAGATCTAATGCGTAATCCATTGGTTGGATCAACGGTAATGTTTGGTAAGTTAGTATCATACTTTCCAATAGCTACACCATACGTATCTGCTACATACCCCCAGTTTCCATTCAAGTTACCCATACGTACATGTTCTAGGTTAGTAGCACCAGTCCACGGCGTAGCACTTGTAGTTCGTACAGAGAAATAAGGTGCACCTGTACCTACAGCTTCTAGTAACAAGTACCCTTCCCCACTCACACCAAAGTTTACTATTGCCTGTCCTGCTGTGTATACGTTACCCGTACTTCCACTCTCTACTGTACAGGCATAGGTATAATATGTTGTGTTGTCTGTAACGGTAGTAACTGTAAACCATGTAGCATTAGTTCCATCTTTAATCCAGAGCACATCATTGACTGCAAACAGGGCTGCATGTCCATAGTCTGGATCTTTTACCTTTATATTCATTGAGCTTGCTGCTGCTGGTACTACACCTGTAGTTTCCAGAATAACCCCGGCAGATTGAAACACTCCCATCGTACCACTTATTGCTTGTACTTCTTGATAAGTTAGAACAGTTGTTCTTAGCTCACCCCTGATTACAGCATTATTGAACTCAGCATTACCAGCCTCACTGATACGCCAACCTTTACCTAAAAGACCACTCACAAAGTCTGAGGTTTCAATAGTACCTGTAGATAGAATCTTTATGCCTGGTGTACCATCAGAGCCTAAATAATCTGAATTGATTGTCCATCCAGCAATCGTACCAGCTGTAGCAGCAATTCCTGTAGCTGATAGTACAACTGCTCCTGCCCCGGCTACAAGTGTACCATTGGCTGCGTTGACACCGAACTGCAGCACATCATCATTGATGCCAACCAAATGGAACTCTGTATCTGTCCCATCCAGATCATAAATAAGAGCAGGGTAAGCCATACGCATACCAGTAAACCCAGTACCAGCTACTGCAGTCTTAAGAAAAGTTCCAGGATCATTTCTGTTTCCTGCCCTAAACTCCCCAGCCTGTATCATGCCAAGAGATTCAGAGATGTCAGATAGACCAGAATAAATAACAATTTGCCCAGCACTTACCAATAATCTGGTAGGCAGGTCAATGACGTACTGTCTTATATCTTCTGCTATAACAAGGATGTCTTCTATTGATGCCATACTACACTCCAAACTGTAAGATTAAGTTATCCTGTATCTCTTGAAAGACCATGTATACTTGTTCTGTATTTGTTATATCACCTTCATAAGAACCATGTGCACCACCACTACCACCCATACCAGCAGGCAGAGCAAACATTCTACGCATAGCTTCCTCGAAAAGATACTCGTCATAGATAAGAGTATCGTCTAATCCAAATACATCATAGCCCCAGAGAGCCAACTCATTTGCTTGTTCTTCATCACGGGCTGCCCTTAAGAATTGTGTGTGCGTTGGGCCTTGAACCTGTATGATAATCTTTAGAAAACGGAAGAGGAAGTCTACTACCATACCACCCAGCTCTAGCCTACCACCGTCTAATGAACTCTGGAAATCAAAATCTATCCCCGGTTGCATGTGTAAATGTTGAGTTAAGTATTGATGGACTATTCTCTCAGGTAGTGTACCGTTGACATACTCTCTCTGTACTGCTCTGGCTTCAAGTGGATCTTCTCCAACCTTGGGCCGTCTCACCCCACGCTTGTGTACAGTATGCCAGTCTGCCTCAAGGTTTATATCTTCCCATCTTACTACATCTCTCTTACGTAGAATATAATCTCGGTAGTCTGGCTGTGGAATATGAATCTTCTTACGCTTCCCGAACTTAGAAGGGTAGATAGTTGTTGGGGTAAACACAGCTTTTTTGGCCATGCTAGGCAGCCTCTACTAGATTGACTACAATTATTGATTCAATATTATTAGTCCCATCCTCAGAATTCTCATGTCGTTCCTGAGCCTGCAAGCTAACAGAACTGATGTATACATCATGTGTATCACCATAAATATCTATGAACTCAATGGGAGCTTTGGAATCTCTTAAGGTAAGCAAAGCATCTCGAAGATCTTTCGCACTTGTACTGGCTTGCTCAGTTCCATACAAATAGTTCTCTGCTACCACAATACCGAAGCTGTACCCATAGAACACATCTGGTCTCATAAGGAATCTAACAGTAAGCCCTTCCAGTATTGGAGTCTGTGTAGTAAGAGCACCAGCATTTACAAACCTTACCATTAGCACCATGTTCTTGAATTCTTGAGTAGGGGCTGGGTCTGCATCCTGTTGATTGGGAAACAGCTCTGTTATTCCATTGGCTGTTACACTTCCAAAGGTTTCAATAGTAGTTGACCCATCAACATAATAATCTACTACCAAGTATCTTGACTCTGTACTTACAGTAGATAAGTTATCTGCCTCAACCAAAACGGATGGAACAGACTTTTGTACCCTGCGAAATCCCATATCCAATCGTGGAGTTTTCAGGTAGGGTGCAGTATCTGAACTGAGGTTAGCAGCAAAGGGGGCAAGAGGGACATTCCTCCACGGAGTTTGAAGCTGCCATGTTCCTGTCCCACTACCAGATATTAGACTGTAGTATAGACCATAGTTTCCATTGTAGATTAACGGGCAGTAAATAATAACTGGCCCAGTTGAGCCAAATGAAAGGTCATTCAGCTTGTGCCATCCTACCCCATCAAATGAGAATAAAGATTGGACATCTTCTATGTATCCATTCCATGGGTTGTAAGTACTCTCATCGTTGTACCATTGAGCAAGTACATACAGGTATCCACCTGAAGCAACAGCAGCACCAAAGTATCTTATTTCTGAGTATGGGTATCTGTCACCCAGCCTGGGGGGAGTTACGTCTGTAAGCCTTGCCCCATTCCACTGGTAAAACTTTGATCCTACATTAAAATAAAGGTAGCCATTGTACACTACAACAGATCTGTAATTGAGTGAGCTGGTTTCTGATGCAAAGTCTAATACTCTCCGGGCTATGTTATCATCACCCACCACGTATACCCCATCACCCGTAAACACATAGAGATAGTTTGCATAGCTTATCATCTTGATAATCTGATAGCGTCCGCCACCTACCTTTATATGATCAGGGTCGTCAGCTTCTCGTGTATCTAAGTCATCTAGCTCTGGGTCTGTACCATAGTGTATTCTGTTTGTGCCCTCTGGGTTCGCATAAATCTTTCCATTATGAATTGCCATACATGCAATGTCAGCTGTAGTCACACCAATACCAGCATCAGTTATAGTACCAGCTGTACTCATTTTTAGTAGTCTTGCCCCCTCTGGGCAAATAAACAAGTAGTCTGCGGTAGCAAGGCAAAACTGTACATTGGCTGTAGTATAGACAGCAGACCACGTACTAGAAGTATATTTTCTTACCCCATGAGTTGCCCCATCATACCATGAGTATAAAACATTATTGAACATTACAAGACCATGCTTGAATACATTAGTAGAATCAGCTATACTTACCGGAGTACTTGCCATCATTACTGCACCCGGCTGTCGTGTATCAATATCCCCGTAGCTTCTCATGTACCCCATAGCATCTGTATGCCAGAGGAAACCATACCCATGTCGCCAGTCTGTCATGTTCAGGGGTTGATACAATAACAGCTCTGCCATGTTGACTGACCCCCCAGGAACTGAAGCTCTTGGGGAGAAGTCTGCCAAATCTTTTTCTTTGTAGGAAGTAAGGTCTACTCTGTACTTGACCCCACCCAAACTGATGTCACCTAAGTCTGTTGTCATACTACCACCCCATAGGATTCCCGTCTATGTTTAGCCCTTCAAAACTTCTGTCCTCACCTTCAAGTCTGATCTCAGTCTGGGGTGAACGGAAGGAGTGCATCTGTTTGTAGATCTCTGCCTCACGCCTGTACTGTTCTTGCAGCATACCATAGCGTTGTCGATCTACTCTGTTATCTGCTACCCTACTTCCATACAAGGAAGCCATAGCAGCTAACATGATGTACTCAGCAGGAACTACTGTCGTACCTGCATCAGTTGTAAGTTTAGATGGGACTGTTGAATAAACTAATTTCAATCTACTGCCTAACCAGCTATCTACTGGGCTGGGAAGATGCAACTTGCTCGGCCATTCTTTGGGGGTTGATCTTTGATACTTCAACCTGTACCAGTCAAGGTATTGTTCTCTGGTATCCCATAATAATATCTTGTCATTGTCATCAATATCACCCAGGTCTGCAGTAACTGTGATGGTATTCGTTCCATCATCTACTGTAACAACAGCTGCCTGCAATCCTTCTCCTGCTCCTTGATAGCAGGATATTCTCCAGTTTGTATCTACCTGTGATAAGTCTGCTGGGTCTAACACGATTGTAGTTGTAGGGGTAGCGAATGTTCCTGATACTGCAGTAGCATATATCCGTACTGCTGGTCTCTCAATGTAGAGTTCATGCAAAAGGAAAGCCGGACTGGTCAAAGTGGTTAGATCATACTCTAACTTATTCTCCTGTACTACCAGACTGGTATCTTCTATAGTATCAAAGAAAGCAGGGAAGCCTTCTTCAATAGCTTGGTTGATAGCACTGTTCATCTCAATCGCATTGAATACAGAGTGTATTTCGTAGGTATCTGCTGTTGATAAAGCTCCGGGTAAGGCATACTCAAGAGTAACAATAGATCCAGTCTGAGCAAAGTCTGTAACCTTCCTCAGTCTGTCTGTAGTACCCATGATGTATGCCCACTGCCCGTTCCAGAAATCATTTGGCTGCAGTAAGTTTACTGTATCAATAAGTTGAACAGGTGTTCCTGCTGCTGAGACCGTACCATAACCATCAGGCATACGGATAGCGAAAGGCATCATCAGCCTTACCGCCAGGTCTCTACGCAACTGTGCTCTAGTTTTGGTAGGTCTTGCCATGTTATCTCCTTATCTCTCGTCAGCCCTGAATTGATCAGCAGCTGAGCCATACTTTTTATTTATCTCTCCCCATTTCTGTGCTACTACCATGTTATCTTTGGGGGCGTTAGCATTCAATAGGGCTTTCCTCTCTGCATTTTCCATTTGCATTTTGTTCCTTGCTTTCCATTCATCAGCTACCAGCTTGGGAACTTCAGTAGGGACACCCGGCTGTAATACCCATGTCCTGTGTTTGATCTTGATTACTTCTGACTCAACTCGTTGCTGTACTACACCGTTATCATTTACCGTAACGATCCTGCCCATAGGTAGAATAATTTCCGTTGGCATACTTTTCAGCAATCCGTCAAACCTCATCTTCTCTACTGCGTTCTCTGCCATTTTTTTCTGTATGGTAGCCTGTACATGCTGGGCTTCTCTGGCTAGCAATCGTTCCCGTTCTTTGGGATCTGATATTCGTAAGTCCTCTGCCTTTTCTAGCTGTTCCTTAATGAAATCTTCTCTGTTATCATTCCACTTCTTAGCATCCTTGTCGTAGCCATCCATCCTACCACGCAGTTTACTCAGCTCTTCATTCAATTGTTCTTGCTGGCTGAGCATAGAGTTCTGCCCACGTATCAACTGCTGAAGCATGAGAGCTATCTCAATAGCCTCAGAGTTTTTAGCATTGGCAAAGTCGTCTGACAATACAGCCTGGATTACTGGATCTTCACCTTTACCGTCAAGCCTTACCTGACTGTTCAGGCGTTCCATCTGCTCCGCTGTGTTGTTCACTGATTTCTTTTTTCTTGTCGTCATCTTTCTCCTTTTCTTCTACTGCTGTTGTTCCACTATGTCCATCAAAAATATTGATCATAGTTTCTACTTCTAGTTTAGCACCATTGAGTAGGTTTAGTAAAGCTGTCTTCTCTATCATCTGTGCTTGACGCTCATTAATCAAGATGCCAATATCCATTGGCTGGTTTGGGTTCAATAGTGTAGCATTCTTTATTCCCTCAAGCTCTATCATAGCTCCATGTAAACGATTGAAATGAGCAGTTTCATCTCGTTGCTGTGTCAGTAGAATACCCTTTCTAAGTTCTAGTTGTTGTCTGAATCCAACTGAGGTATCTTCCATCCCATATAATGTACCTCGAAGCAGGTTTGCATTGAGGGGAAGTTCTATCTTTACTCCCATGCCCTCTGCTCTACCTATCCAATATTCTGCTGAGGGGCGTTGGTATTCGTACTCTGTCCCACTTGCCATCTCGAAACCATACACACCAATGGTAGTATATCCCTCTGCTAAAGCCATGGCTATCATGTAATCAAATGAAGATCTAAAATATCTACGCCCAAACATCATTACTAATTCATCCAGTGGATAACCAACAGACGAGGGGGCAAATTGGAATTTACGCTTCATGTAGATTTCAAATGGATGTTCTTGTTGCAACCACTTGAAATGGTTAGGATCGTTTGGATTCTCTGCCCGACTGAAGGATTCAAAAATGTGAATCTGAAACCATCTATCTATCTTAGGGAAGTCCTGTACGTATCCTTCGTTACAGCCCCAAAATTCATACGATGTATCATCCCAAGGTGCGAGATGACGGGTAGTTTTAGCAAAACCAATCAGACAAACTTTTTTCTCTTCCATACTTCCCTTCTTTGAACTAATAAAAGGGCAGGATAAAGATACTACCCTGCCCTATTTGATTAAGTAACCGTTACTTTAGGTTGAGACAACCGAGTAGAGCAAATAGCAATCCATTTGCCCAACAGCGAATGTCGCACCAGCGGTAACATCAATGGTCTGTGCAGCACTGTAGATCTTACCCATGCCATACACTGTGGCTAATGTAGTTGAAGATTTAGATGACCGCAGTTCGGAAGAAATTACGGTACAAATCAAATCAACAGCAGCCATGTATCCATCGACATCATCACTATCACCAACAGTAAAAGCTGCAGATGCTGTGTATGCAGTAACCACTTTTGCAAGTAAGTCATGCACCATCACATTAGCACCAACAGAGAAAATAGGAGTAGCTGCTATTTCACCAGACAGCACGACATCAAAAGCAGTTGAACCGGGGCTTCCAACAGAAACCTTGGCAACTCGCACGACATCAATCCCCACCTTCGGGGCGTAGGGATCTCCAGGAGCTGGAATTATTTTATATGTCATAGTTCACCTCACTCCGCAATTTCTTGCGTATTTGAATCGGTTTTGAATGTTGCCCAAACTCTCAGCCCACCAGTAACACCTTCACCAGGTGTAAAGTAAGCGAGAATAGCTTGAGCAGCTGTATAGTTTTTCAATAAAGTTCCACCAGTAGTAACCAATAAGCTGGACAGTTCCAGTGTTAAGAGTGCGTCTGCATCATCGGAATCTCCGATGGTCAAACCCACATCACTAGAGCCACCATCAAATGTGGTAGTAACTTCTGCACCAACCTGAAGAATCAAGGTATTGGCAGGAACTTTAAAGAGTTCTATAGCTGTGGACATTGTAGTACTTACCGCCAGTGTAGTCGAGTATGCAATACGTACAACGTCTTTCATTAGCTCCGACATCCCTTGTCCAGGGATGAACGGAGGTGGTTTCAGGATTTCAATTGCCATAGTAAGCCTCCTTTATATCAATCACTGATTAGGAATCTGAGAAGATATTGGTGTGCTTCATGCAGCGAATCCAGTCAGCATTCAAAACCTCAGGAGTCAATGTCATTTTCCAAGCCAATGAACCACGTTGGTTCAAAGGATCGGACGAACCAGCAGATCCTACTTGTTTCATAATGATCTCAACGGGTTTGATCTGTTGTCCAGTAAGAGGTTTACCATTGTCACCCTGATTATCTACATCTTTGGGTTCTTCAATACCGCTCAGACCAAGGATCGCATAGGATTCTTTGGCAATAAAGAGGGCTGAGTAAACATCTGTAGTACTTCCTACACCAACGTCTGCCCATTCATAGGCATTGGACGAAACGAAGATTTTCATACGAAGAATGCGACCAACATAGCCACTACGAATAGCAGAGTTGGGGGATTCCTGAATGAACATGTTCACGAATGTAGGATCTAAGATCAATGATGCCCATGAGTGTGGGTGCAGGATGAGGATGAAGTCTTCTCCATCTACTGGCAGAGCTGAGGAAGCCTCTAACGCAGCATACTGTTCAACAATATCCGCATAGGAAATGTTGTGAGCAGGAGCGTCAAGACTGGCTACAGCTGATTGACCAGCAGAGTAATCAATAGTTGCATAAGTATTCAGTTCATTACGAACCAGTGTGTCAGCAGAAAGACCTGCCTGTTCACCAAGAATACTTGACATTTCTGACAGAATGGGATCAATGATTTCGAGATCTGCCAGGTCAGTAAAGGACATCCAACTTCCGTAGAAAGCTGGTGTCATTGTAATCAAAGTGGGAGTTGGGGTAGCAGTTTCAGCAGGGGTCGTACCTTCAGTTAGAGCTGTGGTGTTTGCTGAGAGAGAACCGTAACGCCTAACTTCATACGTTCCACGTTTGGAAATGCGGGCTTTCATAGCCCATCTACCATGTACGTAACGTGGAATTGCACGTGTCAACAGCCTCATCTCGTAAGCTGCCTTAACCGCGTCGGAAAGAGTTGAAGTATCAATAGCCATGATTTACCTCCAAGGTTTATCGTTTGGGTTGCACCAGTGGTACTGGCGAAATTTCCTGTCTTTCAACCTTGTTGAAGTATTCATCAACAGAGCCATACTTGTCTATGACATCTGTCCAAGTCCATGACCTGGAGGTTGGAGACGGGGTATCAGTAATTGGAGACCGTTGTTGAATTGGCTGTTGGGGTTGGTTAGCTTGAGGTTGTTCGAGTACAGTACCCTGGGTTAGTTTCTTTTCATACTCAGAAACTTTAGTCTTCAATGAGTTCAGTTCGTGTGTGATACCTTCCCATCCAGACTGTACAAGTGCATCGACACCAGCGTTGGTAACCAGCTTCTCTTTCGGTACACCATTCTCAATAAAGTATTGAGCGTAGTTAGCTGAAATTTCTGCTTCTTCCTTTTCACGCTTTAGTCTTAGTGCTTCCTCTCGCCACTGTTGAGCTTGTTCTAATTCTAACTGTCGTTCAAATTGTAGCTTTTGCTCATCAGTCATTCCCGACATCTTGACTTTACGCAGTTCTTCTTCGAGTTGTCGTTGTTGTTCCTCGAACTGTTTTTTGGTTTGTGCCATCTGCTTATCATAAGTTGATTTCAACTTATTTATGTCCTGTTCACGTGCCTGTAAAGTCTTTTCCAAAACTTCCAACTTATTATCTGATCCGGCATCTGGTAATGGTTGGGTGGTCACCGACCCTGCAGCTCCACCTGTACCCTGCACTGCTTCCACAGTCTGGGGCTTTACTTCATTACTCAAATCTGCAACCTGATTTTCAATTGTCATTAGTTCTCCTATTTGTTTATTATAAAATATTTGTTCTACGCTTGTCAATAGTATTTCACTATTTCATCATCGGTAAGTTCTTGCGAGCTTCCGTTCCGAACCCTAAAAGTTTTAGGTTATCCCTGATTACTTTGGAATACTCAGGGGTCGACTCTGCTACACTATTCAAGTAGTCCAGCCCAGCCTGTGTTACCTGTCCAGTCTGTATTTGTTGAACTGCTGCCGGGTGTAGCTTTTCCAATAATTCCTGTGGCCACCATGGTGCTCTGGTTACGCCACCCTTACCCATTCCATATACTACTAAGTCCATACCTGACTGTCTACTTCTCTTACCCATTGGCAGGAAAGCATCAGCAAGGGGTGAACGTTTGTATTCATAGTAACTTGAGGAGTAACCCTTCGAGCTGGATGAGTAACCACCCGACCCCGAGTAACCCCCAGCTGAATAGTTTCCACCAGTACTACCACTGGATGTTGAACCTAATGTTCCATCAAAATCTGGGTGGTAGTAAGAAGCCCACAGTTGGTGCTCAGTTGCATACACATCTTTCAACGTATAGTACTGAGAGATCTTGTAGTACTCATCCGGGTTTTCTTTTCTGTACACTGCACGTTCAGCTGTGCTCAGATCATAGTATTCACCCATCAAATCCCAGACATCATTACCTAACTGCTTCTCTACGTCTAATCTGAACTGATCATTTTCCTTCCTTACCTGAGAGAATTCCTCTAATCTTTCTTTGGAAGCAGGAGGTATTTCAGCTTTGAGAGCAGCTAACTTTACCTTGCGTAAGAACTCTGTGTACTCATCTACATCTTTCCACAATTCAACATTGTCTCCAGCATAGTAGAACCTGTCCCATTCCTCGTCTGTACCACCCAGGGATTTGAAGGCCTTCATAAAGTTCTTGTAATCCTCACCCACGCTAGGCCCGGCACTGGCTATAATTTCGTACACATCACCAATACTCTTTTCGATTTCATTCTTACCAGATACTAGCCTGTCCTCTGGTTTGATGTAGCCAACGTTACCTACCTCAGCTGCTATCTCATCCTTTGTAAACTTGGTCTTGCCATATTCTTTCTGTATCCAGGCTATGACTTCTTCCTTAGTAGGTTCACGGTATCCAGCTTCCCAGTTCATCTTGTACAGCTGGGAGTCATACATGTTCAAACCTTTCAGTCCATCCATATAAGGTTGGAAGATAACCTGTTCCCAATATTTCCAGTGGGCATCTACAATAGTATCTTTATTCTTTTCCCATGTATCAAAACCTTCGGCGTTAGCCTGTTGTTTGATCTGTGCCATCCACACAGGAACTTCTTTCATTCTTTCATCAATCTTTACTCCACTCTCCATGATCTTATTGATGATGGAAAGCTCAAGGATCGGTACAGT
>Ga0209417_1000928_pt1 | contig 59162 bp, 68 predicted proteins | sample RifGroF2_FD_184002 | JGI IMG/M metagenome (GOLD analysis project Ga0209417, IMG submission 184002) | Groundwater microbial communities from Rifle, Colorado, USA - Groundwater F2 (SPAdes) (version 2) | ecosystem: Environmental > Aquatic > Deep subsurface > Groundwater | place: Rifle, Colorado... | reverse complement strand
TATATTACAATACGGAAAGACTTCATAGTTCTTTGAACTATATGACACCTGAAAAATATGCAATGCAGTATGCATGAAAATGTGGAGTACTAAGTTTTAACTGTAAGCATATTTGGGGAACATGTCAAACTCCCCCCATGAAAAATGGAACAAGTTTGGGGTTTGTCGCGTCAGAATACTTGATAATTTGATAAAGAGTTTAAAACCAGTTATAATTAAGTCTGTCATTCTGAGGGTTTTAATCCGAAGAATCTGTCCAGTTTTGCAAATATAAGCAAAAATACTTTAATAATTAGATTGCCACGTCGGGCTTTTAGCCCTCCTCGCAATGACAATTAGAAGTAAAAAGGCATTTAAATAAAAAAATGGAAAATAAAAAAACAAAAAGGGCGAGCGAGCCGCCGAAGGCGGCGGAAAGCGAGCCCAAAAACTAACTCTAACCCCCTCCCTCGAGGGAGGGGGTTGGGGGTGGGTGTAAAAAAGATTTAAAGAATATTTATTAAAAAAATATAGAAAGAAAAAATATTGCAAAATTTAATAGAACAAAAAATAAAAATTGAAAACAAAGAAAGTAAACTTTGTTTTGTAGGTGTTTCTCTTGGCGAATCAGGCTCGGTAGAAACAGGAATAGCAATTATTGACAGAGAAAAGAATCTGCTGAGAGTAGACAAATCCTATAATCTTAGCGAATTAAAAACAAACCTCGCAAGTATTGCGCCGCTGGAAAGCATTGTGGCGTGCGTTGGCATGCCTAGAAACATGATGATGCTTAACGGAAAATGGCGGATAGAATCAAAACAGACGAGATCTTTTAAGCTTGGAAACTTTGAAAGTTCCAATACCTTCTTCCTGCAAAGATTTAGTGACCGAGGTTCGGAGCTGTGCAAAACTTTTCAGGAAGAAGGTATGGAGGTTTTCAGGTATAACTGTGATTATACAAAAAACACTCTCCAGATAAACCCGCCTTACAGGTCAAGAACGCCTGCCGCATGTAAGTATTTGCAGATGATTATTGATAACAGGCTTAATATTTCGGGATTGCCCTCAAACTTAATACCCTTGCCTGCAATGAATGCCATTATCGGGGCTTACACGGCATGGAAGATGGCAACAGGGGAAGAAAATATTGGGTATAAACAAATCGGCATCCACAAACAAATTCCTGTCGTGAGTGTGATTGCTATTTAATGAATATTTATGTTTTTTTATATAAGTTTTCGTTAAAGTGTAATTTACACCCACCCCCAACCCCCTCCCTCGAGGGAGGGGGTTAAAGTTTATTCTTTGGCTCGCTTTCCGTCGCCTGCGGCGACTCGCTCGCCATTTTGTTTTTTATAATAAAAAAATTTTTAGACTATTAAAGGGAAAAATAATGCAGCTGTTTAGAAAAACTTTTGTTTTAGAAAATATTAAAAATATAAACGTTGATTTTATTGAGAATTTTATTGAAGATTTAGGCTTAAAACCCTTGCGATGGGCTATTGTAGAAGTTGAAGAAAACAAGTTTACCTTTGAGGCAGTGGTTGTTAATTAATGTAACAAAAAAGCAGTTCAGCTGTAATTTTAATTTTTTTCAAGCCTTATATAATATGTAGGAATTTATAAAAGAGAAAAATTATGGAACCGTTAAATAAATTTATAAATCCGTTTGCAAGTCAAATAGCAGGAGCTCAAACAGCTTTTTCTCCTGCCAGACCTGTTTCTCAACCAAAAGAAAATCCGTCCGGTTTTATTGGAGCGAGCAATCCTTTTAAGCAGGCATCTTTTGGGCACCTTGCAGGCGTAACTAAAAACGGTCCGGGTTCTTTCCTTCAAACAGATCCGGGACAAATGGGTCTTGGCGAGAGAGCTATCCTGACACAAAACGGTAAACACAAACAGGGTGAAAAATTATTCATAAGTGTTTAATAAAAAAGAAGGTATTCTAAAAACCTTCTTTTTTTTGTTAAAATGTATTTATGAAAGAAGACCTTTTTATAGACTTAATTAAGAAAATGCTTCCCGAATCATCTCATTTTATTGGGGATGATACTGCGTATGTCCATAAAAAAGACTTAATTCTTACGCAGGATACGCTTATAGAAGATATTCACTTTAGAAAGTCAACAATATCCCCGTATTATTTAGGAAGAAAAGCAATGGCTGTGAACTTAAGCGATATTGCAGCCGCGGGAGGTGAGCCTTCTTACGCGTTGATTTCTCTTTCTATGCCGGAAGATATAGATGAGAACTTTATAAAAGAATTTTATAGAGGTGTTAATGATATTTGCTGTGAATATGGAGTTCTTGTAGTCGGCGGAGATTTAACAAAAGCGTTTCAAATTACAATAAGTGTCTGTATTTTGGGCTTTGGAAACGGATTGCTTCCTGCAAACAGAAGAAATGCAAAAGTCGGTGATTATGTAATTGTTACGGGAAATTTTGGCTCCAGCAGGGCGGGCTTGGAGATTCTGGAAAACAATAAACCGGATATTCCTGAAGAAATAAGAGAAAGATTTGTTCAATCTCATATAAATCCTGTTCCCCGCATAAAAGAAGGAAGGATAATACTTAGGGCGGCTAAAAAACCTGCTTTAATGGATGCAAGTGACGGGCTTGCCGATGCTCTGTCAAAGATTTGCCTTTTTAGCAACGTTGGAATGGTTATAAATTTTGATGATATTCCTTATGATAAAGATTTATCCCTTATAGCAGAAGATGAAACAAGAATTTTTAAATGGATTTTGTTTGGCGGGGAAGATTATGAGCTTGTTGGAACGGTTTCTGAAAAAGCTTATAAAAAGCTTAGTACATCAGGTATTTTTGTAAAAAGAATAGGCACGGTTGTTTCTGCCGAAGATTCTCCATATCCTTATATTAAATACAAAGAAAAAATGATTAAAATAAATTCTGAGATGATAAAGGCAGAGATTTTTGAGCATTTTAAAGATTAATGTATATGCTTAAGCAGCTTCTACATTAACATAATCACTTTGATTTACAGGATCGGGAACAGGTTGTCCATCTTCAATAAGCCCTTTTATATGAAATTCGAGAGCTTCTTTAAAAAGTTTTTTTGCTTCTTCAAGTGTTTCTCCAACAGCAAAACATCCGGGAAAATCAGGAGCAGAAACCCCATAACTTGTTTCGCCTTTTTCAATGATAATAGCATAACTTTTCATTTTATCTCTCCTTTTTTATCTATTCCCGCCTGTTCAAATATACTGACCAGAGTTCCTGAAGGAATATCGATACTTGGTTTTCCTGCTATCGTAACAGTCCCTTTTTTAATAGGATGTTTAAATTGCCTGTGACTGCCAGCTTGACGAACAATATACCAACCATCTTTTTCAATTATTTTTATGATTTCTTTAATTTTCCATATTTTTTTCATAATAATATTATAAGTTAATATCAAGGTATATTCAAGTATAAAGAGACAAACAGCTTTTTGTCTTGTAGAATTTTGTTTTTATTCTTTATAGCCAATAACTGTGGAAAGAGCATCAGTATGGCTGTGAGAAACACTTACTTCCCATTTTGTTATTCCAAGTTGATGTTCAAGTTCTTTGGCTTTTCCTAAAAGTTTTACAGTTAAAGCGCCGTTTATATCTCTTATAGATTCTACATCTTTCCAGTTTATACCTTTGCTCCAACCAAGTCTTTTAATTCCAACGCCAAGAGCTTTGGAAACAGCTTCTTTTGTGGCAAATCTTACGGAAAGCCTTGATGCAGTATTTTTGGGACTTGAAAGACAATATTTTATTTCATTTTCCGTGAAAGTTTTTTCAAGAAATTTTTTTCCAAATTTATCAAAAGCAGCTTGAATTCTGTTAATTTCGCATATATCGTTGCCGAGAAAAATCTTCATTAATTATAAATATTCCTGTGTTTCTCTACTCATTGCCAAAATTAAGCAGAGTGGTTAAAATTTCTTTAAAAAGTTCTTTTTTTTCGTTTTCATCTATATTTTTAAGCATTTCAACCGCAGAATGCATCGTTTCATCCTGATCATACCACCTGTTTCTGTTGGAAAGACTTTCATGGTTGATAACCTGAATAAAATTATCAATATCATATTGTTTGTTGATAATTAATTGAATAATATCATTGGCAATATCATTCCGTGTTTCAGGATCAGAGCTTTCCAGAATTTCCATTATCTGTTTTAATGCTTCGTTTTTGTCGTACCAGCGTTTATGTTGCATTTTTAAAAAACCATAAATAAATTATATTAAATACTATAATAAATGAAAATCATAAAAACATGAATCATTTATTGGACACAAAATTGGTAGTGGTACAAAAACTTTTTTGTTAGTAAAATATACTCAACTTGAAAGTTGGGAAAATAAAAAGGAGAATAAATAATGGCACTTTACTCAAAAAGACAGCTTGTACCTACAAGACAAATTCTTGATGCGGCATTAGCAGGGAAGTATGCTGTAGGGGCATACAACGTTAATAATATGGAACTTCTTCAAGCTATTGTTGAAGCAGGTAACGAATTAAGAGCACCCTTGATTCTTCAGGTTTCCGCAGGCGCAAGAAAATATGCAAATCAGGAATATTTAATCAAGCTTGTAGAAGCGGCTTTAAATAGTTCTGATATTCCTATTTCTTTACACTTAGACCACGGTGAAGATTTTGAAATTTGTAAAGCTTGTGTTGATGGTGGTTTCTCATCAGTTATGATTGACGGATCAAAACATTCTTTCGAAGAAAACATTGCATTAACTAAAAAAGTTGTAGAATACGCTCACGAAAGAGGTGTTTCGGTTGAAGCTGAGCTTGGAAAACTTGCGGGCGTTGAAGATAACATTTCTGTTTCCGAGAAAGACGCTATTTATACAAATCCCGCAGAAGCTGCTGAATTTGTTGAAAGATCAGGCTGTGATTCTTTAGCTGTTGCTATCGGAACAAGCCATGGCGCATTCAAATTCAAAGGCGAGCCTAAATTAGATTTTGAAAGATTGGCTGAAATTAAAGCAGCTGTTGGAAAAGATTTCCCGTTAGTTCTTCATGGCGCGTCCAGCGTTCCTGCTGAACTTGTAAAAATCTGTAATGACAACGGTGCGGTAATTCCGGGAACTATGGGTGTTCCTGAATATATGTTTACTGAAGCTACAAAATTAGGCGTGGCTAAAATTAATGTTGATACCGACTTAAGACTTGCTTTCACAGGCGCTATCAGAAAACATTTTGCAGAAAATCCAGGGCATTTTGACCCAAGACAATACTTAACCCCTGCAAGAGCAGCTGTTAAAGAGATTGTTAAACACAAAATTCAGGTATTCGGAACAAACGGAAGAGTGTAAACTTTTCTGTCATTGAGAGGAAGCCTATAGAGTTGACACGATAATTTAAATTTCATAAAATTCTTTATTTTAGATTTTAAAAACAGCTACTTGCTTTGTGAGTTTTTCCGCAACGCTTGCAAGCGTTTGAGCACTTGCATTGATCTCTTCAAGACTAGCTGTTTGTTCTTCTGTGATGCTGGAAATTTCTTCCGCGCTTGCTGCTGTTTCTTCGGTTATTGCAGAAATATTTTCTATCATTTTAACCATATCTTCGGAAGTTTTAGCTACTCCGTCAATTTCTTTTGTTATTCCCTGAATTTTAGTATTTGCTGCCTTTACTTGTGTAATGATGTTTTCAAGAGCTTTTCCTGCATCATTAATTACAAATACACCTTCTTCAACTTCGGTGGTGGTTTTGCCCATTGTTGTTACTGCAATTTGGGTTTTGCTCTGAATTTCTTTAATCATTGCGGTGATTTTTTCTGTTGCTCCGGCTGATTGTCCGGCAAGTTTTTTAACTTCGTCAGCTACCACAGCAAATCCTTTTCCGTGTTCTCCGGCTCTTGCAGCTTCTATCGCTGCATTAAGTGCAAGAAGATTTGTCTGACCCGCTATATTTTTAATTAAGTCAACAATTTGCTCAATTTCTGAACTCAATTTACCCAATTCCGAAATATTTACTGAAATATCTTCTGATACTTTTTTAATGCTATTTATCTTACTTACAGCTTTATTAACGTATTCAGCACCGGCATTTGCATTTATTTCTGTGTCATTTCCTAATTGTGCAACGACTTTTGCTTCTTCTGACACGCCTTGTACTGCTTTATTCATTTTATTGATATTAGCAGCACCCTGTTCCACGTTTCTGGAAATTTCCTGCGCTCCCTGTGCTAACTGAGTTGTACTTATTGCTGTCTGCTGTGCGCCTTGAGCTGTTTGCTCCGAGGATGCGCTCATTTCTTCTGAATTTGCTGATATATCTTCTGCTGATTGAGCTACTGCCCCTACAAGACTTTTTAAAGTTGCAACTGTTGCATTAAGTGCTTGCGAAAGAACCCCTATTTCATCTTTTGTATTGTTATCTACATTTTTTACTCTTAAATTACCGTCTGCTACTTCTTTTAAGTTTACTACAACCTGTTCTACAGGTTTTACAATCATATTTGCTATTGTTAATCCTATTGCGATTGCTATTAAAATAGCTGAAATTATTACTGAAATTATTATTACTATTGCTGTAGTTGCATCTTTATCAGCCTGAGCATCTATTTCTTCAGCTTCTTTTTGATTATATTCTGCCATTACTATCATATCAGCTATTAATTCATCAAATTTGGCTTCTATCATTAAATATTTTTTTTCTGCTTCTTTAAACTTATCTGCTTTAAGCAAATTTGAAATTTCTGTTACTGTTGAATAAAAAACGCCTAAATCTTTATTTAACTCATCTAATTTGTTTTTTTCTTCAGAATTAAGCTGTATTTCGGAATAATTTTTAATAAGAACTTTAATTTCTTCAGAAGTTTTTACAATTTCTTCAGCTCTCATTTGTCTCATTTCTGCATCAAAAATTCCGTCAAGAATTTCTGATTTTATTTGAGAAAATTCCTGAGCTGTCCTGTTAAGCCATCCTACCGGCAATAAATTATTGTTATACATTGAAGACATGCCTTTTTGTGTATTATCGAGAAAATAATACCCTGCAAATCCAACAATTCCAATAAATACAACACAAACACTAATTAAAACCAAAAGTTTACTGATTATCTTTAAATTTTTTAACCAATTCATGCTATTTCCCTTTCACCTCTTGTATAATACACCTCTTGTGTCCATTATATTATATTTTTTAAAAAAGTAAATATTTTTTTAAAAATACAATTCTTTATAAAATCATTCTAAAAAACATTAAAAATAGCCCGACCGAAAGTTGATTTTTGTTTTATTATTAGAAAGATTAAAATTGAATTTTATATTATCGAGGAGACATATTGTAAATGAAAAAAGAGAATTTAATTTTCCTGTTTATTCTCGGGCTGGTAGTTGCAAGTATTCTTGTGATTATCAATAAACCCACAAAATTCGGGCTCGACCTTATAGGCGGCTCAAGACTTGTTCTTGAAGCACGACCTACGGCAGATGTCCCGGAAATCACTCCTGATGTAATGGATAGTCTTTTATATTCCATTGAAAACAGAGTAAATGCGCTTGGTGTATCTGAAACTGTAGTGCAAAAAGTCGGAACAGACAGACTTTTAATAGAAATTCCAAACATCAGCGACCCACAAAAAGCTAAAGATTATCTTGGAAAAACAGCTAATCTTGAATTTAAAAAACAGGTAAAAGGATTTAATAATCAAGAAACATGGATAAGCACGGGTATTTCAGGTAAAGACCTTAAAAACGCTTATCTCGGAACTGACCAGACAGGCAAAGAATGGCATGTAAACTTTGTTTTAAATGATAAAGGCGCAAAAAAATTCGGAAGACTTACCGGTGAAATGGTTGGAAAACCTCTTGGAATATTTTTTGACGGAGAACTTGTTTCAAGTCCTGTTGTTAATACACCTATAACAGGCGGCGAAGGCTATATCAGCGGCAACTTCTCAAAAGAAGAAGCCCAGAATATGGTAAATCTTCTTAATGCAGGCGCTCTTCCTGTACCTGCTGAAATAATAGAAGAAAATACCGTAGGACCCACTCTCGGACTAGATTCTCTTCATAAAAGCGAAGTGGCGGGTCTTGTTGGTATTGGCTTTGTAATGCTTTTCATGATTCTTTATTACAGAGTTCCCGGTTTTATTGCTAATATTGCTCTTACAATTTATGCTTTACTTATTTTCGCAATCTTTAAGCTTATTCCTGTAACATTAACTCTCGCAGGCATTGCAGGCTTTATTCTCAGTATAGGAATGGCAGTAGACGCGAATATTCTTATTTTTGAAAGAACAAAAGAAGAGCTTAGAATAGGAAGAACCCTTTTTGCTGCGATAAATACAGGATTTGAAAGAGCTTTTACAAGTATTTTTGACTCAAATATGACAACGATAATAACCTGCTCCATTCTTTATATGTTTGGGACAAGCATAGTTAAAGGATTTGCTCTTACACTGGCAATAGGTGTTTTGGTGAGTATGTTTACAGCAATTACCGTAACCAAAAACATAATGCACCTTGTCTTTGGTAGCGGTGAGCTTACTCATCCGGGCTGGTTTGGACTCAAAAAAGAAGAAATCGGCAAAGCCATTTCTTTTGAAGAAACAACTGCAAGAAAAGCCAAGTTGGGTGTTATAGACTAATATACCTTTTAAAAAAACAAGGGCGAGCAGGGAGCTTAGCGACCGTAGCGAGCCCAAAATCTCCCTTAACCCCCTCCTTGGGGAGGGGGCAGGGGGTGGGGTAAAAGATAAAATTCAGGAGAAAAATAAAAAATGAATAATTCTGTTCCGGAAAGAAAAAATAAAGTTGATGTCATTAAATACAGATGGCTCTGGCTGTCATTCTCACTTGCTCTGGTTATTCCGGCTATAGCAATAATGATTTATTCAATGGTAGTTTATCCAAGCCATGCTCCTTTAAGAGTAGGTATCGATTTTACCGGCGGAACAATGCTTCAGTATGGATTTAACAAAGAAATTAGCGATTCAGATATTTCTTTATTAAGAGAAAATCTTACAAAAGAAGGAATTACAAATCCTATTATTCAAACTGAAAAAAAATCCGGCAAAATCACTCAAGGAAAAGAAACAGCTCCTGAAGAAACTTCAAAAACTGTTCAACAAAAAAATGTCGGTTTAAAAACCGTTGTTTCAATAAGAACAAAATTTTTGAGCAGTCAGGGAACAAACAACGAAACAATAAAAGTAAATAACATTGTCAAACAAACAATGGGCGAATATATTCCGCTTCAAACAAGTGCAATAGGTCCGACTTTAGGAAAAGAACTGTTTAAAAACGCCATGATTGCACTTCTTTTATGTTTCTTTGGAATTGTAGGATATTTAACCGTCAGATTTAACATAGATTACGCAATTTGTGCCCTTATAGCACTTTTCCACGATGCAATATTTGTATGCGGAGCCTTTTCACTACTGGGACTTATCTTCGGAACAGAGATTGACAGCTTGTTTATTACCGCAATCCTAACAGTAATTGGCTTTAGCGTTCATGATACAATAGTTGTTTTTGACAGAATAAGAGAAAACTCAAAATATCTTTCAAAGAAAAAATCATTTAACGAAATCGTCAATATAAGCGTAAATCAAACTCTAGCAAGAAGTATAAACACTTCTTTCACAATATTTATAACGCTTCTTGCCTTATATTTCTTTGGAGGATCAACCACAAAAGACTTTGTGCTGGCTATGATTCTTGGTATTATTATCGGAACATATTCAAGTATCTTTAATGCAAGTGTTCTTCTTGCAATGTGGAGAGAAAATGAAGCAAAACTTTCGACAACACCGGCATAAAAAAGATGACCCCTGTTCAATACAGAGATCATCTTTTGATTGCTTAGGCTCTTTTTTAATCTGTCCAGTTTCTGGGGATCAGATCAATGTTAAACCGTCTTTTTTCTTTTATATATCTATATTTTTAGCGTAAGCAGCGTTTGATTCGATAAATTCCCTTCGAGGCTCAACCCTTTCACCCATTAATGTGTCAAAAAGCTGGTCACATACTATTGCATCGTCAATGTTGACTCTTAAAATAGTTCTTGTTTCAGGATTCATAGTCGTTTCCCAGAGCTGTTGAGGCATCATTTCTCCAAGACCTTTAAATCTTTGGATATTTATACCTTTTTTTCCTCTTTCTTCAACCAGTTTATTTATTTCTTCAAAAGAATTTATTGTTACGTCTGTTTTATCATCAATTACAAGATTTAAACTCGTTTCTTCTTCAAGAAGAAACGCTCTTATGTGAGGATAAGAGTCTTTGATTCTCTTATATTCTATACTGTTAATAAGCGGTGCTGTAATAACTACAGGGTTTTCATCGTTATTAATATATGCAACTATAGAATTTTTGCCTGAATCACTTACTTTTACTTTTGTTCTGAAAGTCACTTTGTGGTTTGTAAGATATTCGCTTAATGAAGCGTTTAATTCTTCAAGCCTTTCAAGTGTCTCAAAATAATCAGGTTTTGCGTCAGAGCCTATTAAGCCTCTTATAACAATTTCTGGAATCACGCTTATAATAGGATTTTTAAAGGAATTATAGTAATTAGCCATGTTTCCTATAAGTTTAACCAGATCTTCGCCCTGGCATGACTTTTGTTTTGAAGAATCAAACAGGTTTAAGTTGTTTACTCCTCTTTCTCTTAAAACTTTATCAAGAGCCCTGTCATCATAGAAATACTCGGAAGTTTTACCTATTGTAAGCTTATAAAGAGGCGGCTGGGCTATACATATATGACCATTATCTATTAAAGGCTTTGCATACCTGAAAAAGAATGTTAAAAGAAGTGTTCTGATATGCGCTCCGTCTACATCAGCATCTGTCATGATGATAATTTTGTGATAACGAAGTTTTTCCATATCAAATTCGTCTTCATCTTTGCTTATGGTTATTCCCAAGGCTTGAATAAGGGATTGAATCTCGTTATTATTGTAAAGTTTATCTATACGAGCTCTTTCAGCGTTAAGAATTTTACCTCTTAACGGAAGAATAGCCTGAAACATTCTGTTTCTACCTTGTTTTGCGCTACCGCCTGCGGAATCTCCTTCGACTATGTAAATTTCGCATTGTTCAGGATCCCTGTTGCTGCAATCAGCAAGTTTTCCCGGAAGCGTGGAGTTTTCGAGAACGCTTTTTCTTCTTGTTAATTCTCTTGCTTTTCTTGCGGCTTCTCTTGCTCTTTGAGCCTGAAGCACTTTTGCGATGATGGTTTTACCGCATTTTGGGTGCTGGTCAAACCAATCCTGAAAATACTCAAGAACGATGCTGTTCACAATTCCCTGAACTTCGCTGTTTCCGAGTTTTTCTTTTGTTTGTCCTTCAAATTGCGGATTTGGTACTTTAACGCTTACTATAGCGGTAATTCCTTCTCTTACGTCATCTCCGGATAAATTTTCTTCGCCGTCTTTAATCATGGAATTTTTTCTTGCATAATCATTGACAACTCTTGTAAGAGCGTTTCTGAATCCGGTAAGGTGGGTTCCGCCGTGCATTGTGTTTATATTATTCGCAAAACACAAAACGGTTTCATTATAGGCTTCAGTGTATTGAAAAGCCACTTCTACTTGAACTTCATCTCTTGTTTGGTCAATATATGCAATACTGGGGTGGATAATATCTCTTGTTTTGTTTAAATATTCAACATAGCTTGAAATACCGCCTTCATAGAAAAACACATCTTCTTTGTCTGTTTCTTCGTCTTTGAAAACGATTTTTAGACCTTTATTAAGAAAAGCCATTTCTCTCAGTCTTTTTGAAACGATATCCCTGTCTATATGAGTTGTTTCGGTAAAAATTTCCGGATCAGGCCAGAAAGTAGTTTTTGTTCCTCTTTCTGTGGTTTCATTTTCCTTAAGAACAGGGGAAGTAGGCTCACCTCTAAGATAGGTTTGTTTATACATCCAACCGTTTTTGGAAACTTCAACAATCATTTTTTCGGAAAGGGCGTTTACTACAGAAGCTCCAACGCCGTGAAGACCGCCGGAAACTTTATATCCGCCATCTCCGAATTTTCCGCCGGCATGAAGAACCGTATGCACTATTTCAAGAGCAGATTTTCCCGAATCTTCTTTTACATCAACAGGAATTCCCCTGCCGTTATCTACGACAGTGATGCTCTCATCTTTATTGATATTTACTTTGATTTCCGTACAAAATCCTGCGAGTGCTTCATCAATAGAGTTATCTACGATTTCGTAAATAAGATGATGTAAGCCTCTCTGGCTTGTTGAGCCAATGTACATGCCGGGTCTTAGTCTTACGGCTTCAAGACCTTCCAGTATACGAATATTACTCGCGTTGTATTGATCAGTTTTTTCTGTCATTGTTGTGTCCACAATTGAATCCTTATATTTGTTATTAGTTCATTTTTGTCATATTTTTCATTTCTAAAGAAAATTTTATGACGAAAAATCCAAAAATTAAAATACCTATCACTGCTAAAACTACCGGCATATTCATTATTCAATCTCCTTGTTCTAATTTATTAAATAATTTTTTCAAACTGTTGCTGACATCTGCAATGCTTGTCAATAAAAAATAATAAAAAAACAGTCCTAAAAATAAAATAACTATTTTAATAATAAATTCAATTTTAAAATTAAAAGGGGAAAGATTAACAATAAGACCACCCAGACCGCCATTTAAAACAATAAAAGCTGTCCATAAGGTTTTTCTTATTTCAATTAAATTATCTATTTTTTTATAAATTAATTCTTTGTCCATGCCCGTTTTTTCTAATTATATTACTTCTGATTTCCCGAAATACTTAATAAGCGACAAAACCTCTCACTAATATTATACCACGCACAAGTTTTTACTTGGTAAAAGTTTAAGTTTTTTATAGTATGTAACAAAAATACAATATAATGTTTAATTAAGATGTTGTTAAAAAGTATAAAAGGAATTGAAATGGAAAAAGCAATCGAATGTTTGACAAAAAAATACGCTGATTTTTCAGGCAGGGCAAGCAGATCAGAATACTGGTATTTTGCACTTTTTGTTTTTATAGGAATCGTTTTATTAATGATAATAGACAGTGTAACAGGATTTTATGACAGTAAAGCCAATATCGGATTATTCAGCACTATTTTTAAATTAGCTATATTCATTCCTCAATTGGCAGTTTCAGTAAGAAGATTGCATGATGTTGATAAATCAGGTTGGTGGTGGTTTATAGCACTAATTCCAATAATCGGTATAATTTGGCTCTTGGTACTTTATTGCACAAAAGGGACAGAGGGCGAAAACAGGTTTGGCTCTGATCCTTTACAGGTTTAAAAGTATAAAAGGGCTGCACCCTTTTAACCGCCTTCATTTTCTTTACGATTAAAGAAAACGAAGCAAAAGAAAGCTCGCCCATAACTTCGGTTTCTATATTTCTACCCTGCTCACGCTTAAAACTTTCAGATGTTTAAGCTCGCAAACTCGCCTGCTGTGGCAGGCTCAAACAAGTGCTCGCATGTGTTTTATATCCAGGGTGAAATATTACGAAACCTTCGCAAAGGGCAAACGGGGGTTTTCAAGGGGGCATCCCCCTTGACTGTGTCGACCCTTTGGGGTTTAGTTTTTCTTTCTTTTGGTTCTGTTTTCTTTTTTTTTGCGTTCAAAAAGAAAGAAAATGAACTTGGGGTTTGGGGCGAAAAGCCCCATTATAAAAATAAAATACCTTTTAAATTAAGGTTATTCCACTGTAACCGATTTCGCCAAATTTCTTGGCTGGTCAACATCTTTTCCGAGGAATTCTGCTATGTAATAAGCCAGCAATTGCAGCGGAATCGTTGTCAAAATCGGAGAAAATATCTCATCAGTTTGCGGAACTTTAAGTATATATTTAAAAACCGATTCAAGCTTTTTGTCATCACTTGAAGTCACTGCAATCATACGGGCTTCTCTTGCTTTTGATTCCTCGCTGTTTGAAAGAACTTTTTCAAAAACTTTCCCCGGCACTAATATTGAAACCACAGGCATGGTTTTATCGAGCATGGCAATCGGTCCATGTTTTAATTCACCGGCAGGATATCCTGTAGCGTTAATATAGCTGATTTCTTTAAGTTTTAACGCGCCTTCAAGTGCGACAGGATAATTAATACCTCTTGCTATAAAGATAAAATCCTTTGAGCCGTTGAATTTTATTGCGCATTTTTTGATTTCTTCGGTGTTGTTTAAAATCATTTCGACTTTGTGCGGAAGATGGAGAAGTTCTTTTTTATACTCTTCGAGTTTGTCCGCGGTAAGACTTTTGTTTATCTCGGCAAGCTTTAAGGCAAGCAGGTAAAAAGCTAAAAGCTGTGCGGTATATGATTTTGTAGCGGCAACGCTCACTTCAAAGCCTGCATTTATGGGAAGAAGGCTGTCAGCGTCTCTTGCCATTGTTGAATCAGGTCTGTTTGTTATTACAAGAATATGAGAACCTTTTTCTTTAGCAAGTCTTAAGGCTGTAATAGTGTCCGCTGTTTCTCCCGATTGTGAAACACCTATGGTAAGTGAGTTCTCATCTGAAACAACTCTTTTATAAATGTATTCGCTTGAAGCTTCAACATCAACAGGAAGTCCTATAAATTCTTCAATCAGATATTTTCCGACAAGCGCGGCGTGCAGGGATGTTCCGCAGGCAATAATCTGAATCCTTTTAAGGTTTTTCAAACTTTCTTCGGTTAATTTTACTTCATCCAGCTTAATTGGGTCAGTTTGGGATGTTAATCTGTTAAACAAAGTTTGTCTTATTACATCGGGTTGTTCATGAATTTCTTTAAGCATGAAGTGTTTATAGCCCATTTTGTTTATGGAAATAGGCTCCCAGGGAATAATTTCGGGTTTTTTGTTTAAAACTTTACCTTCTATATCTGTGATTTTTACAGAATTTTCTTTAATTTCCGCTATCTCAAGGTCGTTTAAGTAAATAACTTTTTTGGTATATTCAAGAAGAGCAGGCACATCGCTTGCGATATAGTTCCCTTTATCGCTTAAACCGACTATTAAAGGAGCATTTTTCTTCGCTGCATAAAGCGTATCGGGGTCATCTTTGAAAAGAACTCCCAAGGCATAAGCCCCGTCAAGTTTTTTGAGCGCGCATCTCAGAGCATTCCCGAAATCTTTTTTTAGGTTGCTTGGTTGCTCGCCATAAACGGCATTACAGGTCGGCAAAGCCGCCCCTCCAGCCTCTGCTCGCAATCCGTCTTCTATTAAATGCGCGATTACTTCTGTGTCTGTTTGGGACTGAAAAACGTATCCTTTTGCGGTTAGTTCTTCTTTTAATTCTTTATAGTTTTCTATAATACCGTTATGAACAAGTGCAACATTGTTTTCAAAGCTCACATGGGGATGTGCGTTAATTTCATTCGGAATACCGTGAGTTGCCCATCTTATATGACCAATTCCGATTAAAGCTTTTTCGTCTGTTTCATTTCCTTTAAGAATTGTTTTTAGGTTATCAAGCTTTCCCTGTGCTTTAAAAACTTTTATTGAATCTTGTTTATGTATGGCTATTCCTGCTGAATCGTATCCTCTGTATTCAAGTTTGCTTAGTCCGTTGAGCAAAAAGGATATTAAAGGTTCTTTTCCTATATATCCGACTATTCCGCACATTGTTTTTATACCCCATGTTTTTTATAAGTGAAAGTTACCAACAAAAAGTTTTTTTCTTTATTTTAAGCAGGTAAAGGGCGCAGCCCTTTCTATGTCCTCCCCCTCCCTTGAGGGAGGGGGTAGGGGGTGGGTGGTAAAAAGTAAAAACTTTTTGTCACTTAATTAAAATTAAGAATATCAGAACAATTTTATTTTACAACTAAAGATTATATAAAGAAATTGAATACTATTGGATTTATTGCGAATTTATATATAAGCCTTTCAGCTTATTTTTAAAAAAATTAAATACATACTTATACCGTTTAAATTAAGCAAAAAAGTTCTTATCATTATAGTAAAAAAGGAGGTTCTTTAGTTATGAGAAATCTACATTTACTTACATATACACTTATTATTATAGGCGCTTTAAACTGGGGTCTTGTCGGATTTTTCGGATTTGACCTTGTAGCGTTTTTATTTGGAGATATGACAGCGTTTAGCAGGATAATTTATTCTCTTGTCGGCTTATCGGCTGTTACGGAAATTATACTTAGCACTCAGCACACGAAGCTTGCCGGAGGTTATGCTCATTAAAAAATAGCGGTTAAAAAGACAGGGAATAAATAAAAATCCCTGTCTTTTTGATTGAGGGCTAAAAAAGGAGATTATAGGTTATGATGAGATATCTTTATACAATTACTTATGCAATCGTAATTATGGCGGCTGTTTCATGGGGTTTTGCCGCAACAACCAGTGAAAGTATTCCACTTATAGCAAGATTAGTTGATGCTATAGTCGGTATATGCGGTCTTGTTCAGATTATGTTGAATATTCAGGGTTATAAGCTTGCCGGCAATTACGCCCGCTGAGAATGACTATATAATTTTATTTTTATCTTAAAAGCAGGGGGAAAATAAATAATCCCCTGTTTTTGTTTGGCATGTTAAAATTAAAGTAAATTAAGTAACAAATAAAAAGTTATCACCTCTTAAAGAAGCAGGGTAAGGGGCGCAGCCCCTTTTGATCTTTACCCCCTCCCTTAAGGGAGGGGGTAGGGGGTGGGTGTTAAAAGAGGAAAAATGCAGGAATATTTTTCAAATAAAACTATAGAAAAGCTTAAATATGACCTTGTAAGGGAAAATCTCTTGAGTTTTGAGGATTTAACACGCGCGGAAGAGTTGTCAAAATCAAACAATCTTCACATCGGTCAAATTTTAATACAAGAAAATCTCGTCTCTGAAGAGACTTTGCTGAAATTTATAGAAAATAACCTTCATATTCCTTATGTAAATCTTGAAGATTATTCGCTGGACAAGCAATGCCTTGATTTTATATCTGCCGAAGATGCCGAAAAACATAAAATTATTCCGCTTTTTAGGATAGAAGATGTTTTAACTATCGCAATGGCTGATCCTATGGATCTTTTTGTTTTGAATAATCTTGTAAAATCTGTTAATTGCCGGATTGAACCTGTAATTTGCTCGGAAAGGCTTGTTTTGGAAGCTATAAATAAATTTTATTCTTCCCGTAATTTAAAAGAAAATAATATTGAAGTTAGTCAGGGGGTTGATTGGAGAGATGAACTTAATTTTGGGATTATAAACGAATTTCAGGCGGAAAAAGTGATTAACGCCATTATTTTTCAGGCACTTTCAGAAGATGTCTACGAAATAATTCTTGAAAACACTAACGAAGGCAAAATTATAAAATTTAAAAAAAATGGTGAAATTCTTGAAAAAGGCATAATACCGGTTCTTTTAACCCCTCTTTTTAATTCCAAATTAAAATCTTTATCAGGGCTTGATCCAACGACAAATGAGATTCCCCAGCTTGGAAAGTTTAATTTTTTATTTTCTAAGGAAAATATAACTTCTATAATTGCTACTTTTCCCACAGTAAAAGGTGAAATAGTTACCATAAAGCTTTACAGGTCGCCTGAAACCATAAAAGAACTTTCTTTAAACGAAGAAGATAAGCATTATTTGGAAGAAAGTATAAGCAAAGCAGGCATAATTCTTATATCGGGTCCGAATTTAAGCGGAAAAAGTTTTATTGCTTATTCAATACTAAATTCTCTTGATAAAATAAATAAAAATATAATGACGGTTGAATCTATTGTAAAGTATGATTTGGCAGGGGTAAACCAGTGTGAATTAAAAGAAAAAGTCGGGTTTGATTTTGCAAAAGCGGCAAAATTTATTGACTTTCAGTCACCTGATGTTGTTTATGTGGAAGAAGTCGTTTCCAGTGATGATATCAAATATTTATCACTTCTTGCTGATTCTCAAAAAACGGTTATTACAGAGATTAAGGCGGAAAATATTGAGGTTTTGTATAAGAAACTTGAATCGGAAGATTTTCAGGAATTTAAGAAAAATGTTAATTGTTTGATTTTTGTGGAGAATAAAGATAAAATTCAGATAATAAAGGGAAGTTAAAAATATTATTGATATAGCTATAATTTTAAGGCTAACTATGAAAATACTTGAAAACATTATTACAATTGATGAATTAAAAGAAGTTGCAAATAACACTTTTGGAAATTTAGTTAAAGCAGTTGTTGATGTTGAGAAAAAATTAATTGCGATTGATGCTGAATTGCATTCTGATTTGGAAGCATTGTTAATTGAAAATAATTCTCAACAGAAAAATCTATGGGGAATTAATTTATATCCTTATGAAGATGAGGATTTTCTTGAATTTGATTCAATGATAAATATTCGTCCAAGTCAGGGAAATAGAAGTAGGAGTGTTGATTCTGTCGAAGTACAACAAGAAATAACCGACATTGTTAATAAATGGGTGAAACGGTGAGTTTTCAACATAAAGAACTGGCGAGCGGACAATGGGCAAAAATGTCCTTATGTGAACAAATGGCAAATATAGGAAGCGAAGTAAGCCGCGCTTTTAATTGGCGGAAAAAAAACCGGCATGATCTTTCAAAAGAAGCAGTTAATCGCGCGCTAGAATTATTGGATTTAACAGTTGTTTCCATGAACCGGTATTCCGGCTTAAAAGAATGTTTAAGGGTTAGAGAAAGCCTTATTGATTATTTTTATGGAGAAAATGAGTTTTCTTCATCAGAAGCTTTATGGAGAAACTATTTTGACGTTTTTGTTTATGCGGCAAGAAAGGCTCATTAAGTGTTTGATTTTTGCGGAGAATAAAGATAAAATTCAAATAATAAAGGGAAGTTGATAAAATTTAATAGTTAAATAGACGAGGTATTTATGTCAGCAGTAATTGAAGAAAAAACAACAGGTTTAATAACACAGGTAATAGGTCCTGTAATAGACGTAGAATTTCCGGGAGGTAAACTGCCGCAGATTTATGACGCGCTTATAATTAAAGATGCATATCCGGGACAGCAAAATCCTGATCTTGTAACAGAAGTTCAACAGCTTCTCGGAGAAAACAGGGTAAGGTCAGTTGCGATGTCAAGTACAGATGGCTTAAGACGCGGCATGGAAGTTGTAAATACGGGAGAACCGATAAAAGTTCCTGTAGGGAATGCAACTTTAGGCAGAATTTTAAACGTGTTAGGTCAGGCTGTAGACGAAGGTGAGCCTATACAGGCAGAAGATTATTATCCTATTCACAGACCTGCTCCGACTTTAATCGACCAAAACACAGACAGAGAGATTTTTGAAACAGGTATTAAAGTTATTGACCTTCTTGAACCATATCCGAAGGGTGGTAAAATCGGTCTTTTCGGTGGTGCAGGCGTTGGAAAAACAGTTATTATTCAGGAATTAATTCATAATATTGCTCAAGAACATGGTGGCGTTTCTGTTTTTGGCGGTGTAGGTGAAAGAACCCGGGAAGGAAATGACCTCTGGAACGAGTTTAAAGAATCAGGTGTTATTGATAAAGTTGCCCTTGTCTACGGACAAATGAACGAGCCTCCCGGAGCAAGGATGAGAGTTGGTTTAAGTGCTCTTACTGTTGCGGAATATTTCAGGGATGCTGCAAAACAAGACGTATTGTTATTTATTGATAACATATTCAGATTTACACAGGCAGGTTCGGAAGTATCAGCACTTCTTGGTCGTATGCCAAGCGCGGTAGGCTATCAGCCTACACTCGCTTCCGAGATGGGCGAACTTCAGGAAAGAATCACAAGTACAAAAGACGGATCAATTACATCTGTTCAAGCGATTTATGTACCTGCTGACGATTTAACCGATCCTGCGCCTGCTACAACATTTGCTTTCCTTGATGCATCTACGGTGCTTTCAAGACAAATTTCAGAGCTTGGAATTTATCCCGCTGTTGATCCTCTTGCCAGTACAAGTCGTGTGCTTGACCCAAGAATAATAGGTGATGACCATTATGACACCGCTCGCGGCGTTCAGCAGGTTCTTCAAAGATATAAAGATTTGCAGGATATTATTGCAATTCTTGGTATGGACGAGCTTTCCGAAGAAGACAAAATTACCGTATCAAGAGCAAGAAAACTCCAAAGATTCCTCAGTCAGCCTTTCTTTGTTGCGGAAACCTTCACAGGAACTCCCGGAAAGTATGTAAAACTTGAGGATACGATTAAAGGGTTTAAAGAAATCCTTGAAGGTAAACACGATGACCTTCCTGAACAAGCTTTTTATATGGTGGGAACTATTGAAGAAGTTATAGAAAAAGCTGCAAAAATGGCTAAAGGCGAATAAAAATGTCAAAAAAATTAAACTTAAAAATAATTACTCCTCAAAAAGTTCTTCTTGAAGAAGAAGTTGATGCTGTTTATTCTCATTCTGTGGAAGGGGAATTTGGCATACTTCCTGATCATGTGTCTTATATGACTCCGCTTGATGTCGGTGTAACCGAATATATCAAGAATAATCAAAAAGAATTTATTTGCACGATTGGCGGAATCCTTCAGGTAAAAGATAATCTGGTTACAATTCTTTCCGATAATGCAGAGTTTGGAGAACAAATTGATATTACAAGGGCAAATGCCGCAAAAGAAAGAGCAGAAACGCGTTTGAGAACAGGCGCAACAGATGTTGATGCCGACAGAGCGCATGCAGCCCTTTCCCGCGCAATCGCCAGAATTCATGCCGCTTCCAAAATAATGTAGGTTTTCGCTTATGGAACTTGAATTTTTCAAAGAAAGCATAAAAAACTGCATTGAAATCAGAAAAAATTTCTGGACGGCTTTACTTGGATTAGTGGCTAGTTTATTAGCTTTATTAATAACACCGACCATTATAATTCCGTTAAAAGCAGTGTTGTTGCTTGTTGATATTTTCTTTATAGTTATTGTTATGCTTACAATACATTTTTCAAATACTAAAATTAATGAATACTTAAAAGAAATAAGAGGACTTAAATAATGAGCTTCGATGATAAAATAATGATTTTCGGATTGATTTTTCTAACAATAAGTTTTACTTATATTTGTTTTGACATGATAAGATGCGCCAGAGGCGGAAGTTTTACAAAATAAATTGTAACAAATCCTTAATGTTTTTCTATAAAAAAGCATTTTTAAATCTTTATGTTCATTAAGTAATTAGAAATTAAAATTAATAGAACATAAGGAGAAGATAAAAATGATTAGAAATGTAGGAATGAATAATCTTTCTTTTGGAAGAATGGAATCATTTACAGATGCAAATACAGGAAAAGAAATTTCTATTAATACTAAAAAAGTTCTAATGGCTGAATATGATGAAGCTAAAAAAGGTACTGTTATATCTTTTGATACACATAATAAGAGTACTCCTTATGCAGTAGTTAAAGAAGATCCTCGTATGGTTGGAATAAGAGTCAACCATACGGTATAATTATTGATGGTAAAAGAGATAAAGTAGTTAAAACCATCAGGACATAATAAACAATCAAAATGAAAATAAACATAGCGTATTTATATCCTGAATTATTAAATATTTACGGTGACAAAGGCAACATACTTGCGTTTGTCAATCGCTGTTTGTGGCGAAATATAGATGCTGAAATCCATGAAATCCATCCCGGAGACAAAATCGACCCTGATTTGTACGATTTTTATTTTATCGGGGGAGGACAGGATGAACAGCAAATCGCTGTAGCAGATGAATTACAGAAACAAAAAGATGCTTTAACCAAGGCAAGAGACAATATGGCTGTTTTTCTCACGATTTGCGGAGGATATCAACTTCTCGGGCATTATTATAAACCCCATGCCGGAGATCAATTAAAGGGCATAAGTCTTTTAGATGCTTATACAGTTGCCGGAAATACGAGATTCATTGGGAATGTAACGGTTGAGTTAAACAAAGACCTGAATGTCATTTCTCCTCAAAAAACTGTCATTCCGAACTTGATTCGGAATCTATCCAACGAAGAATTACAGCTTAAATCTCAAAATGGACAGACCCTGAAACAAGTTCAGGGTGACAATTCACTACTGGATAGATTCTCACGTCGCTTCGCTCCTCAGAATGACAATTTGGGTAACCATAATACTTCTCGCAATGACAGTGAGGCGACAATAGTCGGTTTTGAAAATCACAGCGGGCTTACTTACCTTCAGGGAGATACAAAACCTATAGGACTTGTCACAACAGGCAATGGCAATAACGGCAAAGACAAAACAGAAGGCGCTTTTTACAAAAACGTCTTTGGGACTTATCTTCATGGCTCGTTTTTGCCGAAAAACCCGCATTTTACCGATTATTTAATTCAGCTTGCGCTTGAAAGAAATTATGGAAAAGTCGAACTGGAGCCGCTTAATGATGAAATTGAGAGGGCTGCCCATAATAAGGCTATAGGCAGAAAATATTGACTTTAATGTCATCCCGAACTTGATTCGGGATCTATTCAGTAAAAAATTTTAAGCTTAAATCCTAAAATAGATAGATGCTGAAACAAGTTCAGCATGACGATTTAACCTTATTAACAGTTTCTGATGTAATTTTGGTTGAAATTTGGTTTATTATTTCAGATAAAACCTTGTTTGTTTGAATTTCTTCCTTCATTTTTTCGTAAGCATAAAGGATAGTTGTATGTTTTCTTCCTCCAAAAGCTTTTCCGATTGAGGGAAAGCTGGAGTTTGTCAAATTTCTGGCAAGATAAATAGCTATTTGTCTTGCATAAGAAAACTCTTTTGCTCTTGTTTGTCCTTTAATATCAGCTGATTCCATGGAAAAATGGTTTGCGGTTACTTCTATTATTTTGTCCAGAGTCAAATTTTTTCCTGAACCCGAAAAATCGATTATTTTTTTGACAGATTCCGCTGTCATAGGGCAGTCATTGATACTTACATAAGCAACCACTCTGTTTAAACCGCCTTCCAGTTCTCGAATATTGTTTTGATAAGCCGTTGCAATTATTTCCAGAACATCGTCAGGGACATTTAAATTTTCCCTTTCCACTTTATTTTTAAGTATTGCAATTCTTGTTTCTATATCAGGAGTTTGAATATCAGCCAAAAGACCCCATTCAAAACGGCTTCGCAGTCTTTCTGTAAGAGAAGGAATGTTTTTTGGCTGTCTGTCGCTTGTGAGGATAATTTGTTTGCCTGATTGATGAAGCGTATTGAAAGTGTGGAAGATCTCTTCCTGTGTACTTTCTTTTCCTTCAATAAACTGAATATCATCAAGCATTAAAATGTCCATTTGACGGTACTTTGTCCTGAAAGCCGGCATTTTATCGGATCGGATACAAGTTATAAGCTCATTTGTAAAGGCTTCGGCACTTGAATATTTGATTTTCAAGTCAGGATGGTTTACAAGCACATAATGACCGATTGCCTGCATAAGATGTGTTTTTCCAAGACCGACTCCTCCGTATATAAATAACGGGTTATGAGCTTTTCCGGGTGATTTGGCGACAGCAAAAGCCGCGGCATGTGCAAATTTATTGTGAGAACCCACGACAAACGTGTCAAAAGTGTATTTCAAGTTTAAATTGTTTGAAATGCTTTTTAAAGCGTCAATCTGGTTTTCAGAAAGCGGTATATTTTTATTTTGTTTAGGTTTTTTTTGTGTTTGATTTTCAGAATTAGATTTTAAGTCAGCTAATTCGGGGAAATTTATTTTTTGCTGTATATTTTCAAACTGTTCAACTTTTATTTTAAGTTTAATATTTTTTCCGGTAACTTCTTTAATGACAGTATTAATGTGTTCAATATAATTTTTATGAATCAAATCTTTTCCGGTTTTGCTGTTTGTGGAAATCATAAGGTTGTTTTCATCTAAAGAATTGAATTTTACGGGTTTTATCCATGACTCAAAAGCAGGAGTGCCAAGCACTTCCGCCAGTTTTTCCTGTATTTTTTCCCATGTTTTTAATTCTTCGCTCATGTTTTTTATTTTAATACGATTATTTTTAATACCAAATCGCATTTAATAAAATATTATTTATTTTTAACAGTAATTTCTGTGGCATTGTCTAAAATTACTTTCATTGCTTTAAAATTTGCCGATAAATAATCCGTTTCATTTATTATTGTTTCCAGTCGGGCATGCATATCCTCTATGGTTCTTATTATGATTTCTTTTTGCAGATTTGTAACAGTTGTCATTGCTTTTTTTGACATAACAAATTCCTTTGGGTATACCCGAGTTAATTTTAGTTAATTTAAACATTTATTAAGTATAGTGTAGATTAGCAACAGTTTACTTAATAGCTATATAAATGTCAATAAATTAAAATTTAATTAATTAACATTTAAAAATACAAATATAGGTTTTTAATGAAAAAACAACAGGAAACCCTCGTAAAGTTTGGCTTAAAGCTAAAATTGGAAAGAATAAAACAAAACTTATCGCAGGAAGAATTAGCGGCATTAGCTGAAATGAGTCCTACCAGTATAAGCCTTATTGAAGCTGCAAAACAAAATATTTCATTAGCCGGGATTAAAAGCATTGCAGATGTTCTTAAATTAACAATGAGTGAACTTGTTGATATTGAAAATATTTAACAAAGAACTTTTATAAAATTATACTTTCGTCGAATTAAATTAAAACAAAAAAGAGTTATTATAAACAAAGTCAGGAGATAACGAACCTTGTAGTAGTTATCTCCTGATACGTTTTTAAAGGTTTCCGCTTTGCATTTTAGTAAACACCTTTTAAGTAAGTGATTTCCGGTTTTTCTCTAAGTAAAATTCCTATTAAATCAAATCTTATATCCTTAAAAGTTATATTGGGATTTTTTATTAAGTAAATTTCAGCCAGTTTTTGAATTTTATTAAATTTTTTCTCATTAACAGATTCAAGGGGATTGCCGAACAGGTTTGAACTCCTTGCTTTTACTTCTATAAAAACAAGGGTATTTTTGTCTTTAGCAATAATATCAATTTCGCCCATGCGAGAAAATCGCCAGTTTTGCCCGATTATTTTAAGTCCCTGTTTTTCGAGAAAGCTTACAGCAATATTTTCGCCTGCTTTACCTTTTGAGATGTTTTGTTGTTTCATAAATTTCCCCTCTTTTTTAATTTTAACAGGGAATTTTTAAAAAATAAGCAAAAAAAAACGGCCTTCGATAAAAGCCGATAAGTCTATCACATATTAGAGAGAGGAATTAGAGAGAAGGATTGAAGGAAGATTGCTCGCCAGTTCTATATAATATTTTTTCCCTTTCTTTAAAAATTTAAACGCACGTTTCTGAAATTCCTAAATTTCTTAACAAAACTTCATATTTATTTTTTTATTGTAACAAAGTGGTGCAATTTTATAATTAATTCCAGTCGCTAAATAGCCGAAACCGTCATTCTGAGCCTGCTACGCAGGCGTAAGAATCTTATAATTTATTTAATAATTTTATCAGATCCTTACGTCACTTCGTTCCTCAGGATGACGATAAAATTAATTCGCGACTCGGATTAATTAGTTTAATCTTGCGATTGCCGCGTCCCCCTTCTTTTTTGATTAAGTATCAAAAAAGTGGGTTCCCTCGTTGGTTGCTTGCAATGACAAAAAATTTTAACCAGATGGCTTCTTAGAACTCAAGAATTGATTTTTATAATAAAATTATTTTATGAAAGTTATTGCAAAAACCGGCAGAGAAGATATAGCAACTGTTTATATAGCTGAATTTAACAACAAAAAAAGAATTGAATTTGTTGAATCAATTCAACCGCCTTTGACGCGCGAAAAAAAATGGGTGCTTATAATTTCAAGCCTTTTCGGGTGCTGTATAAACTGCCAATTCTGCGATGCGGGAGGAAATTACGAAGGCAAACTTTCAAAAAACGAACTTCTTGCCCAGATTGATTACATGGTCAAAAGCCGCTACCCTGATAGAATAATCCCGGTCGAAAAATTCAAAATCCAGTTTGCAAGGATGGGAGAACCTTCTTTAAATCCAAACGTGCTTGATGTCCTCTCGGAACTACCTGAAATTTATAATGCGCCGGGACTTATGCCGTCAATTTCGACAGTTGCTCCGGCGGGAACTGATAAATTCTTTGAAGAACTGTTGGAAATCAAAAACAAACTCTACAAAGACAAGTTCCAAATGCAGTTTTCTATTCATACAACAGATTTAGAAAAAAGGGCATGGCTTATTCCCGTAAAAAAATGGAGCTTTCAGGCGATTTCAGACTATGGAAACGACTTTTATAAAGAAGGTGAAAAGAAAATCACGCTTAATTTTGCACTCGCTGACAATCTGCCTGTAAATCCGCAGGAACTTTTAAAATATTTCTCTCCTGACAAGTTTTTAATAAAAATAACACCCGTAAATCCTACACTTAAAGCTCTTTCAAATGAACTGACTTCATGTAAGCCATTAAATAAAGAAAATAAACTTGTACAGGATTTAAACAAAGCCGGATATGATGTAATTTTAAGCGTCGGAGAACTTGAAGAAAACCTGATAGGAAGCAACTGCGGGCAATTTTTGGCAAATTACGAACAAGAAAAGAAAAATTTAAAAGAAAGTTATAATTATCAACTTCAACAAATTTAAAGAGTATTCGCTATAAAATTCCAAAATTAAATTAAATGTTAAGAAATATATAAAAGGATTATCCCTGCCAATATATTTTATGCCCTATCTTTTAAAAAAAAATCAAAATTTTTTTATTAATTTTTTTTTTCCTGGTTTTTATAATAACTGTACGTTAGGTAAACGCATTTTTGCGAAAGGGATAGAAAAAAAATGAACGTAAAACCGATTTTAGGAAAAAGTTTGATAGCAGGAACAGCATTATTAACAGCTGTAGCAACTTCTTCAGGGAAAGCTCTTGCAAATGAAGCTAATGTTCTTGTAAAACCAGCAACTGCCATTACTGAAACATTAGTTAAACAGGTTCCACAAGCTTTTAAACCGGCAGTGGCAGATCAATTTGTCAAAATACATTTAGAACAAAAAGAAACACTTGGACAAAAACAAGCACAAGAAGGCTGGCTTGATAAATTACTTCAGTGGGGTCATTGCGGCTGGGATAAAGTTACCTCCAACCGTTGCTGCAACACCAGAGTTGAAGAAGTGTTAAATAAAACCCCAATAACAAAAGAAACTCTTAAAGAAGGTGCGGAAGCTGTAACTTTTAACCAGACTTGTCAAGATGTTAGCAGAGAAGTTGTTGTTAGCGGAGTAGCGCTTGGAGCAGGAGCAGCAACCGGCGCACTTGGAGCGGCACCTGTTTATGCAGGTATTTCCGGCGCAGTGATTAAACCTTTAATTAAAGGTACAAACGACGCTAATTATACTTTCGGAAAAGGTGTTTATGATACAGCTACAGGATATGGCTTAGGTTACGGCGGCGCGCATATAACATATAAAGCGCCTGTAAAAGCAGTAACTACACATACTACACTTCCTCCAATTGAAGGTGACGGCACTATTGTACCAATTATACTTGACTAAAAATAAAAAAACTTAAACAAAAAAGAGGCGACAGCCTCTTTTTTGTTTAACATAAAATTTAAAATATTTTAAAAACGGGATCAAAAAGTAATGCTATCAACTTTAAGAGTCTGATTTCAATAAAATCCGCCAACTTAAAAATATGATCAATCATACCGGTAAAAATCAAAACAAGCAAAATAGGAAATCCGTAAGGAGCTAAACGAAAATAAAATTCGGCTAAACTTTCCGGCAAAAGATTTCTGACTATATTCGCCCCGTCAAGCGGCGGCAGGGGGATCAGATTAAACACTCCGAGAACTATATTTATTCTCACTATAATCCCTAAAAGCATTACAAATAAAGCAGAGATACTTGATTCAGGATTCAAACCCTTTAAATTGGATATAGTAATAATCAAATAAATAATAAAAGAGAACAAAACAGCCATCATAAAATTGCTGAAAGGTCCTGCAAAAGCAACCAGCATAAGCTTGAACCTGCCATTTATATTGTTAGGATTAATTTCAACAGGTTTTGCCCAGCCAATCCCAACAATAAAAAGCATTAAAGTTCCCACAGGATCAAGATGCCTGAAAGGATTAAGAGATAATCGTCCCTGTTCTTTCGGTGTATTATCTCCAAACTTATAAGCTACAAAGCCATGCGCCCATTCATGAATCGTTATACTTATTAAAAGCGGTATTGTTAATACCATAAAAAATATCAGGAAATAAAGAGGATTTTCAAAAAGAAGCTGTATTAATTTAAATAAAAGCATGTTTTTTCTTTCTTTTGTTTTTTACAAGTTTATTCTATCAAATACTAGACATGTAGAGAATCACTTATTTACTTAATTTTGAGCTATTATTAAAAAACAATTTTTTGTCATTGCGAGCAAAGCAAATCAATCCCGATTTTATATTTTTTAGATTGCCGCGTCAGGCTTTCAGCCCTCCTCGCAATGACGAAATAAAAAATTCTGCAAATTTATTTGTCAGAATAAAGTAAAAGAATTAAAATATAAATTATAGGAGGTTAGATTATCATGAACAGAAAATCAAGTTTACTCGTTATCCTTTTAATTTTCGCATTACCGGTGATGCTTTACTATGTGTTAAAAGCGCCTAAAGAAAGTTTTTCATCCGCTGCCCTTGCAGAAGCAGCAAACCAACCCAAAGTACTTCATTTCAGCCAGACAATGTGCTCGGAATGCAAAAAACTCGAAGGTTACTTTAAACCGACAGAACAAAAATATCAGGGAAAGATTGTATTTATACATATTGACGTTGCGGAAAGAACTCCTGAAACAACGGCTTTAATGCAAAAATATAACGTCAAAGTAGTTCCAACACTTGTATTCATTAACAAAAATGGAAAAGTAATCAAGGTTACAGAGGGCGCAATCCCTCAAGAAGAGTTAGAAGGGTATTTAAACAGTATAAGCAAATGAACGATTTATTAACAAACGTATTTTCAGGACAACTACATCATTTTTCACCATGGATTATAGTGCTTATCTTTATTGGCGGTATTGTTAGTTCTTTATCACCATGTACATTAGGGATCTTGCCGGTAATAATGGGTTATGTCGGAGGATATTCAGAAAACACAACGAAAAAAACTGTTATTCAAGTTCTATGTTTTGTATTCGGATTATCACTTGTATTAACAACACTGGGAATGATTGCAGCTTTTACGGGTCAAGCGTTAGGGTTCCATTCCAGCCCTGTATTCGGACTTATTCTTTCTTCATTAATTTTGATAATGGGCTTAAGTCTGCTTGAAATTATTGAAGTCCCCATGCCGACAATAATAAAACAAATGCCTAAAAACAATAATAATAATCTGATTTTATATCCGATTGTTTTAGGAGGCACATTTGCTCTGGCATCAACGCCATGCTCAACTCCGATTTTGGCAGGAATTATGGCTTATGCTTCATTGAAATCAAATTTAATGCTCGGCGGACTTTTACTTTTCTGCTATGCACTGGGACAAAGCGTAATTCTTATTTTCGCAGGATTATTTACTTCAGTATTTAAAAAAGCCGGTGTTTTGAAAACTTTTTCACATCATTTTAACAAATTTAGCGGAACAATACTAATTGCCGCTTCAATATTTCTTTATTTAAAAATATTTGGTGTAGTTTAAAAAAATCAATAAACAATACAAAAACACAATGAAAAGCCCCGCTAAAAAATTGCAGGGCTTTTCTATATTAAAAAATAAATTTATTCTCTAAATGCGCCTGGATTTTTCAATGAAAAAATTGATGTATTTTTAAGATCATTTTGATTCTGAAAAGAAGTTTGCGGTTTGCCCATAGCTTGTTTTGCCGCTGCTATTTTCATAAAGTTATCGGCTTCTGCCATAACCAATATTGATGATGCTAAAGTTGTTGCTGACATTTCACTATCTCCTTACTCTTGTTATTTATTTTATATAGATTTTGTATATCTTATATATTTATAAAAACACGTAAGTCGAAAAAAGTGCGTTTGTAAAGAAAAGTTAAGAGACAATAATTTTTATCCAGATTTCTCTATTTCTCGGACCGTCAAATTCCATAAAATAAATTCCCTGCCACTGCCCTAATTTTATGTTTCCGTCTTCGATTATTAGATTCAAGGAACTTCCCGTAAGACTTGCCTTCACATGCCCGTCGGAATTCCCTTCCGAATGTCGAAATTCCCTGTAATCAGGCGAAATTTTATTCATGCTAAAAATAATATCGTCTTTAACGCTGGGATCAAAAGCCTCATTTATAGAAAGTCCTGCTGTTGTATGCGGACAAAAAACAACACAAATCCCGTCTTTTACTCCTACGGATTCGACTACTCTTTTGATTTGAGCGGTAATATCCACCAATTCGTTTTTTCTTGATGTCTTAACGCTAAGTTTTTGCATTTTAATTCCTTTATATTAACTAAAAAATACTTTATTCTTCATCAGAAGAAGTTTTTTTTAATTTTAAAACATCGTTTTCCATTTCCAGCTCTAAAAAATCCTTTTCAGGGTCTATTTTTAAAAGCTCTATAATGGTTTTGGAAATAAAAAGAGCCCATCCGCTACCTGATCTAAACAATTTCCTTTTCATTTTTTATCCTTTGTCATAGTAAATGTCTATATAATCACTTTGACAAAATAATAGTATTTATTTATAATTGAAACTACCGTTATAATATATAGATAAAATAAGGGAGAATTATGAAAAATCGGGATTTTAAAACTTTTATTAACGAAGCCAGAGAAAACTTTAAACTTTCTATAGACGACCTTTTCAACGCCATAGAGATTCTCAAAGACGATGTGGAAGAATTGAAAAATATAAAATCTGACCCTGCTAAAAATTAAGTTAATCGCTGTTTAAAAGCCTCATACATAACAATTCCTGCGGAAATACTCAAATTAAGCGATTCAACTTCTTCATTCATAGGGATTTTTATAAATTTATCAGCCTGATTCGCCAGTTTATCAGAAATACCTTCCGCTTCCGAGCCAAAAAACACTACTGTAGACTGATTATAATCAATTTCATGGTATAAAAAATTGTCATGCTGAACTTGTTTCAGCATCTGTGATTTTTGGATAGATTCCGAATCAAGTTCGGAATGACAGCAGGGAAAATCACCAACTTTTGTCGCCAAAAACTGGAACTGTCCGTATTTTTCTATCTCTTTTCTTATCAAAGCAGTTTCTTTAAAATAAACTACGGGGATTTTCCATAAATTAGCCGCGGAAGACCTTACTACTTTGGGATTATAAATATCTATACACTCGCCCGTCAATACAATTCCCGAAACATTAGCAGCTTTTGCAGTTCTAATAATTGTCCCGAGATTGCCGGCATCCTTTATGTTTTCTAAGACAATTATTAAAGAATTTGAAAGTTTGTCACCCTGAACTTGTTTCAGGGTCTTTGATTTAATTCCATGCCGGATAGATTCCGAATCAAGTTCGGAATGACAAATACTCGCAAACATGTCTTCAAAAACAAATTTTTTTTGATAAGCAACAGCAACAACTTCCGGCGGAGTTTCTGTCGTAGAAATCTTTTTCAGGATTTTTTCATCCACAAAATAAATTTTTTCTTCCGGATAATTAATCGAACAGATTGCCGCGTCGGGACTAAAGCCCCTCCTCGCAATGACAGAAGGAAACATAAAAACATATTTAATTTCAAGTCCGCATCTTAAAGCTTCTTCAACACCTTTAATTCCTTCTATCAAAAACATGCCTGATTCAGCCCTGTTTTTTTTCTGGTGAAGAGCTGTAGTTTCTTTTATTATAGGATTTTGAAGACTTGTGATTTCTTGCATTAATAAACTTACCCTATACTTTGTTTCTGATAGTTTTCGAGCCAAATTTTTTCCTGCTCTGTTAAAAGATTCTTCTCAATTAAATTATCATCAAGTTTAGCTTTTGTCAGCGATTTTATTTTATTTTCTGAGAGTGTGACAGTATTTTCTATCCTTACCCCGCCAAAATCTTCACAATAAAGCCCCGGCTCTATCGTAAAAACCATGCCGGGCAAAAGCTTTGTTTTAGAAGTTTCAGAAGGTCCAAGCCTCGGAGGAGATTCATGCACAGAAATTCCTACGCCATGACCTGTTCCATGAGAAAAATTAAACCCTTCCGGCTTGTCCTGATTAATAAGATTCCTGACTTTTTTGTCTATATCAAAGCCTGTTGTGTTTTCTTCGAGTTCAAAATTTATTCCATGCAGAAATGCCCTTAAAACACGGGTATAAATTTCTTTCTGTTTTTTACCAGCTTCCGCTCGCAGCCCTCCCGCCAAAAAAGTTCTCGTAATATCAGTCGCATAGCCGCCCTCAAAATATCCGCCACAGTCTAATAACACTAATTCGCCGGATTTAATAAATTTTTCGGGGTCGGCTTTTGTATAGTGGATAAAGGCTGTATTTTTTCCGCTTGCCGCAATGGTTTCAAAACTTAAACCGACCGCTCCTTCTTCAAAAAACAGGCTTTTGACCTTATCAGAAAAATCTTTTTCAGAAATACTTATTTCTTTCTCGAAATTCTGATTAAGCCAGCAAATAGCTCTGTTTACCACTATATCAGTCTTTAAAAAACATTCCCGAAAATGCTTCAGTTCCTGCCTGTTTTTTACTGCTTTCATTTGGGCTATGGGACTTTCTTTAATATCAATGAGTTTGTGCTTCAGCCTTTCAAGCTTTCTGCAATCATGTAAATTCATTGAATTTAAATCATATCCGATATTTATCGGCTCATGGATTTTTTCTAAATCTTTTGAAAAATCCTCATCTTCGTTTTCAAAAATAAATTTATTGCCTAATTTTTCTCTTATTTCAGGAGTAATTTTTCTTAAATCCGTAAAAATAAAGCATTTTTCAGAATTGATTAAAGCTTTTGCCTTAAATCCAGAGTTATAAGAAATTTCGTTCCCTCTTAAATTAGTGACATAAGCTATTTCTTCTAATTTGGTAACCACAAGAACATCTATATTGTTTTTATGATTATTTTCAATGATTAATTTGAGCTTTTCTTCAGCCGACAAACCTGAAATTTCTGGCATAACCAGTCTTAATTCGGATATTTTTTGTATTTTTAAAGACTCTACAGCTTCTATAACAGGGTCAAAATCAAATTCTTTAATAATTATATTTTTTTCAGAAAGCACATCCTGAAGTTTTCTAAACCCGCCGCAGCTTATTTTCTTTGATATGACACCAAGACGAGCCATATGATCAGACAATTCCGCAATCTTTTCATAAAGGGCAGTCTGTGGCGACTTATCTATCCCAACTTTTACAACTTTTATCAGATTTTTATCAACTTCTTCATCAGCCTGAAGATGATAACGCCCATCCACAAATAAAAATATATCTGTGGGAGTAACAAGCGTATCCCCTGTAGAACCCGAAAATCCTGTTAAAATATATCTCGCATTTTCATTTAAATCCACATATTCGTTCAAATATTCATCTGTGGAAAAAACAATAAGAAAATTTATTTTATTTTCTTTCATAAAAAGACGCGTTTTTTCAATTATATCCACGTGATTAATCATTTTTGCCTTATTTCCTTTTTTTGATTAGTACTTATTTTATAGACGAAAACCGAATAAATTAAATCATTCATATTAATAACCTTAATTCCAAATAGAACCGGTATTGAAAAAAGATCGGAAGAGGCTAATACAAGAAAAGAATTTGGTCATTTTGAAGCAGATACAATTATTTTAAGAGAAAGTTTAGCCGCATTGCTTGTGATAATCGATAGAATGACCAGAAAAGTAAAAATAAAAAAGCTGGTTCACAAAATCGCGGATTTAACCGTGTATTATTACAAAAAATTAAGCACAAATCAAATCACAAATTAATTAAAAAAATCACTGATAATCAAACGGATATAACAATTTTTCCTAATAATAATTAAATAAAAAAAATACTCAACAAATAAAAGGGTAAACCTGTTAAATATAGATGTTAAAATAAAAAATACTATAAAAATTTACGTAAAATGGATTTTCGTTAAATAAAAGGAGTACAAATTTGGATATTGCCGGCCTAGTAAACACTTCTTCAAAAGGGTTAATCATGGATGCGCTCTTTAACCCGAGCAGTAAAAAGTCTATCGATCAAATAGCAAGCGATATGCTTGTCAACAAAGAACCCATTGTAGATAATTATTCAGGAACTCTTGTTAATCAAGAAGATTCAGCTGCAATATCAAATTTTGCAAGCAAATTAAGCTCTATTGATAAAGAATTAAAAGCGGCAGGAAATACGAAAGGCGCTGACGGGCTGCGCGAACTTGCAAAACAATTTGCTTCCAAGCCTGAAGAATTTAATGAATTCATGAAATCAGTTGATAATCTGGATGCAAAAGGTTTTCAAAAAGTATTTTCTACAGCAAGTGATGTTGCAGATAAAGGACTTAGCGTAGAAAAATTTGCAAATACACTTGGCTCAATATCAGATGAAAAACTGGCAGAAGGTTTTGTTGATTTTACAAATAAAATATTGGATGATACAAAATCTAGCGATTCTGACAAAGCAAAAGTTTTTAACAAACTTGCTTCAGCTGTTGCAACTGTTGAAGATTCAGATTTAAAACAAACAGAAAAAGATGAAGCTCTTACAGGTTTATTTAGTACTGCAACCAAAAGCACAAGCTTGACCGAACTTGAAACAGCATTAGATAAGTTTCTTAAATAAAAAGTGTTATTCCGAACTTGTTTCGGAATCTTAGACCCTGAAACAAGTTCAGGGTGACAGTTTAGTTGTCATGTATTTCAAACCAGAAAAACGAATGCGGCTGCATAGTGAAAACATATTTGTTGCCCTTAATTTCAGGGAATATTTTTCTGTCAAAAATTTCTATTAGCGATTTACCTACATATTTGCTTAAATCCAGCTCAACAAATTCCGAAGTCTTTGATAAATTCACAATACAAAGAATATTTTTATCTTCATAGCTTGTAGAGTTTTTCAAAATCGCGGTATTTTCGGGTTTTAAAAACTCTACTGTTCCTCTTCCAAAAACTTTATGTTTTTTTCTCACCGCAATAAGCTTTTTCATAAAATTTAAAAGAGAAAAAGACTGCGCAACCTGATTTTCAATATTGATAGACTGATAACCGTAAACAGAGTCCATTATTACAGGCAAATAAAGCTGATGTGGAGAAGCTTCGGAGAACCCCGCATTTCTTTCAGGAGTCCACTGCATCGGCGTTCTGACGCCGTTTCTATCGTTTAGATAAACATTGTCGCCCATGCCTATTTCATCGCCGTAATATATTATTGGCGTTCCGGGAAACGAAAACAAAATTGAGTTTAAAATTTCAAGAACTCTTCTGTTGTTTTCAACAAGCGGCGCAAGTCTTCTTCTTATTCCCAAATTTAGCTTCATTCTTGGATCTTTGGCATACTGCCCGTACATAAAAGTTCTTTCTTCATCAGTCACCATTTCCAGCGTCAACTCGTCATGATTTCTTAAAAACAACGCCCACTGACAAGAGTTAGGGATTTCGGGAAGTTTTTCCATGATTTCAACTATGGGGGTTCTTGATTCTTTTTTTAAAGCAATAAAAATCCTCGGCATTAAAGGAAAATTATAAGCCATATGGCATTCATCCTCGTTACCAAAGTATTTAACAACATCCTTCGGCCATTGATTAGCTTCCGCAAGAAAAATTTCATTTTCAAAATGTTCATCCAGTACTTTTCGCCATATTTTTATAACCTGATGAGTTTCAGGCAGATTTTCGTTGTTTGTGCCTTCCGCAACACAAAGATAAGGAATTGCATCCAATCTAAACCCGTCAACTCCAAGTTCTTCCCAATATTTAATCACTTTATTTATTTCTTTTACTACTTCGGGGTTATTGAGATTTAAATCGGGCTGGCATGAAAAAAACCTGTGCCAGTAAAATTTTTTCACATCAGGCTGCCATTCCCAGTTGGACTTTTCTGTATCGCTGAATATAATTCGTGTTTCTTTAAATTTTTCCTGATTATCGCTCCAAATAAAATAATTCCAGTATTGACTCTTTTCTCCTTCTTTAATAGCACTCTGGAACCACTGATGCTGATCGGAAACATGATTTACCACAAGTTCTATTATGGTTTTTATGTTTCTTTTTTTGCATTCTTTTATGAATTTTTTAAAATCTCTTAAACTCCCGTAGTCTTTATTAATATTATAATAATCCGCTATATCATAGCCGTCATCTTTTAAAGGAGAAACAAAAAAAGGTAAAAGCCATATAGTGTTTATTCCCAAATCCTGTAAATAATCAAGTTTTTCCGTCAGACCTTTAAAATCGCCTATTCCGTCTTTGTTGCTGTCTTTAAAAGCGCGAACATGGACTTCATAAAGTATTGCATCTTTGTACCAGAGAGCGTTTGATTCCATTTGTTTTCGCCTGAATATTTCCAAAAGCAAATATATTATTCAGCATTAAATTTTTTATATCTATTCCCCTGCAAAGCTATAAAAAAAGGAGCCGCGGCTCCTTTTTTTGTTATTTACTTATCTTTATTAAATTTTTTACCGGGTTTTTTATCTCCGCTCTTTGGCTTGCTAAATTTTTTATCAAAGAATTTGCCGTCTTTATTGGGAGAATCACTTCTTTTTTTGCCTGCCGGTTTAAAAGGTTTAAATTCTCCTTCTTTTTTTGCGACTGACTTAAAAGGTTTATACTCTTCCTCTGTTCCCCTATCAACTTCAGGCTTTTCGGTTCTTTCGCCAAAAGGTCTGGCTTTTTTGAAAGAATCATCCCTTTTCTTTTCCGACTTATAAGGCTTAAACTCTCCTTCGGGCTTCCTGTCGTTATTGGGTCTGCCATAGCCTTCTCTGGAAGGTCTGGCTTCTCTCGGAGCATCATCTTTACTTCTTTCAGAAGATCTGTAAGGCTTGAACTCTCCTTCAGGCTTCCTGTCGTTGTTAGGTCTGCCGTATCCTTCCTCGGAAGGTCTCGCTGAAGATTTGTAAGGTTTATTTTCCCCGTTATTTCTTCTGAAATTATCTTTCATGGTATATCTATTGCCGAATCGTTTATCAGGAAATCTTCCTTGAGGTCTTTGTTCTCTGACAGGCTCTTCAAAATTAACTGTACGGTCAAAACTCTCGTTTTCTTTGTCCATGGTTATTTTTAGCAAAGCCGCCGCAACATCAAGCGAGGTCAACTCATCACCCATTATTTGCTCAATATGATTAACAAACTTGCTTAAATGTCCTGTTTCAACAATTTTGCCGATTTTTTCCGCATAAACATTTATTCTTGTAGTCTCAATTTCATCTACAGTCGGAACGGACTGACGTTTAATCAAAACACCGTTTGCTCTTTCAATCCTTTTCAGGTTATAAATCTGCTTGCCCGTAACAAAGGTAAAAGCTGTCCCTGTTTTCCCCGCGCGTGCTGTTCTGCCTATTCTGTGGGTATAATCTTCGTCATCTCGCGGCAAATCATAATTAAATACTGCCTCGACATCATTTACGTCTATACCTCTGCCTGCAACATCAGTCGCAACAAGTATTTCAACAGTTCCATTCCTGAATCCGTTCATCACTCTGTCACGGTAATTTTGGCTCATATCTCCGTGCAGAGCGTCTGCAAAGTACCCTCTTGTCTTTAAAATCTCTACAAGAGAGTCTACCTGGCTTTTTGTATTACAAAAAACCAGAGCCAGTTTAATATTATGAATATCTAAAAGACGAGAAAGCACCTCGGGTTTATTTTTATCCTGAACTTCAAAATAAATTTGCTGGATTTTCGGGGCGCTAAGCTTTTTATTTGTTACGTTAACAATAACGGAGTCTTTTTGATAAAGCTTGGTAAGCCCTATAATATCAGGCGCCATTGTGGCAGAAAACATTACTGTCTGTCTGGTTTCAGGTGTATCTTTAAGAATAACTTCCATATCATCTCTAAAGCCCATATCAAGCATTTCATCCGCTTCGTCCAGAACAATGATTTTAACGGCATTCATTTTTATTGAACCCCTTCTCATGTGATCCATAGTTCTGCCCGGAGTTCCTATAACCACCTGAACGCCTTTTCTTAAAGCTCCCAGTTGTCTTTCTATCGGCTGACCGCCATATATAGGAGCTACAAACAAATTTTCCCTATATTTCATAAGCTTGCGAAATTCTTCCGATACCTGAATTACAAGCTCTCTTGTCGGGCACAAAATCACCGCCTGAAGCTCCCTGCGTGAAGCATCAATTTTTTCTATTATGGGAATTGCAAAAGCGGCAGTTTTCCCCGTTCCTGTCTGTGCCTGTCCTATAATATCTTTTCCATCCATTATTAAAGGAATTGCTTCCGCCTGAATAGGCGATGCCTCTTCAAATCCCATATCCTTAACCGCATCAAGCACTTCTTGGGATAAATTAAGTTCTTCAAATCTTAGTTTTGACATTCATGATCTCTTTCTTTGTTATTTAAGTATGTAATAAAAAAATTTTGCGTCTTTTTTAAAAAAGCCGGGTAAGGGGCACAGCCCCTTCGTATCTCCACCCCCTCCTCAAGGGAGGGGGCAGGGGGTGGGTGAAAAAATGTTTTACAATCAAATCATTTTTAAATCAAAAAGTTCTTTCACAATCCCAGAATGTAAAAGAACTTTTATTAAAAATACATTAAAGGTTTAAAATTGTTGTTTATTATATTATATGTCAAAAATTATTTATTCCTGATTTTAGTCGGATTTCTTTTTTTTAATCGGTACTAAACACATTAAACCTGTGAAAATAATTGCCAAAGTGCTTATTCCAACGATAATCGAATAAATATTTTCAATTGCTTCGCTTTATTAAATGCAAATTAGTATTAAGAATCTTTAAAAACGATTGTAACACACCTTTGACGTTCAAATTCCAAAAAACTGTTTTTAAAATCGCCTTTTTTTTCATAATGAAGGTTTAAATTTTTTAGTAAATTCTCCTGTATGGCATATTCTTTTTCATCCTGATTGACTATAAGTATTTTTCCGCCGGGATTTAAAGAATCATAAGCATGCTTCAACATTTCAGCGGGTTTGAATTTACTTAGAGGCAAACCCCATTCCTGTAAAGGAAATTCCGTCACAAAAGGAAAAAACCATATTATATAATCATATTTCCCGTTATGGCAAAGAAAATCTTTTGCGATATATCTGGTGTTTTGAAGATTTTTTATGTAAAACTGCGCATAATCCCAGCGTGTATGCAAATCTGAATAAACCCTAAAAGCATCTAATTCTATTCCATCAATGTATATTATTCTATCGTCATTGCGAGGAGCATCCATAGGATGCTCGGAATGACGGTTCATCAAATACTTGAAAAAATGCCATTCCCCCGATGCATAAAACCAGTTTTTTGAACCAATATCAAGGATCTTTATGATATTTTTTTCGGAGGTGAGGGCTAAAAAACTTTCCAGAAGTTCTATTATCGCAAGATTTTCAAGATAATTTCTGCAAGTAGAATTATTCTTAAATTCCTGAAGCTGATATTTTTCAAGATAAAATTTTTCTTTTTCTTCCACTAATTGTCTTTTGTCACAGGGGAAATACTCAAAAAGCTTTTCTTTAGGCTCGTTTTTGCCTGTATATTTTCTTTTTAGCCTGATATTTTTCCTAAAAAAGAAATCTATCTCATTATATAAATTTTTAAACATATTTTTATAGTATAAATATTTTTCTATTGTATGTTGAATATTTATAAGAAGTTTACCAGTTTCTTACACATCAACATTATCCACTACCTGCTTTTAAATTTATTTAAACTTTTCTCAAATTTCTGCTAAAAACCTAAATATTATATGAAGCAATTGAATTATAGAGTTTTTCTTTTTCGGAAGCTGTAAGTTTTACAAGTGGTGGTCTTACTGTTTCTGAAACAAGTCCTTTTTTTGCAAGAACAGCTTTTATTGGGATAGGATTCGGGGAAGTAAATATTGCTTTGAACATCGGGTATGCGTTAAGATGAATTTTAAGAGCTTTCGAGATGTTTCCCGATTTGAATTCTGTAATAATCTGTTTAATATCTTTTCCGATGATATGAGAAGCAACGCTGATTACACCGTAAGCTCCAATTGACAGCATAGGAAGTGTCAAGCTGTCATCTCCGCTGTAAATAACAAAATCTTCAGGTGTTTGAAGTCTTATTTCTGTAACCAAATCAAGATTAGGATTACTTTGTTTTACTGCAGCTATGTTTTTGTGGTTGTTAGCGAGCGTTGAAATCGTTTCAGGCTCCATGTTTATACCTGTTCTTCCGGGAATATTATATAAAATTATCGGAAGGCTTGTTGCTTTTGCTATTTGACCGAAATGCTCCAGCAACCCCGCTTGTGAAGGTTTATTATAATAAGGAACAACCGATAAAATTGCATCAGCTCCTGCTTTTTCTGCTTTTTGTGTGCTTTCAACAGCTGTTCTTGTGCTGTTTGAGCCTGCACCCATTACAACTTTGGCTTTATTTCCAGCCACGTTTTTTACGATTTTTAAAATCTCAAGTTCTTCTTCATGGGTTAAAGTCGGGGATTCGCCTGTTGTTCCGGCTACAAGAATGGCATCTGAACCGTTGTTTATAAGATAATCGGTCAGTTTTTCAACTTGATTATAATTTACTTCAAAATTTTCGTTAAAAGGGGTTACCATTGCGGTGATTACTTCACCTATATTTATGCGCATAGTTTATTTTCTCCTTAATTTGGAACTTTTGCTAAATCCATTTTCACGAGTTTTTCTGCAATTCTTACTGTGTTTAGAGCTGCGCCGATTCTTAAATTATCGGCTACAACCCATAAAGCAAGCCCGTTCTCAAACGCGAGGTCTTTTCTGATTCTTCCGACATAAACAGGATCTTTCCCTGCGGCTTCTATCGGGGTAGGATATTCGGATTTTGCAGGATTATCTATAACTGTAACGCCATAAGCTGTTGAAAGTATTTCTCTTGCTTTTTCCGGGGTGATTTTATGTTCAAATTCCACACTTACAGCTTCGCTATGGCTTACAAATACCGGGACTCTCACGGCTGTGCAGGAAATAGGGGTGTCGTCTGTGAGGTGAAGAATTTTCTTTGTTTCATGTACGACTTTCATTTCTTCTTTTGTATAGCCGTTTTCGCAGAAGACATCAATTTGCGGAATTAGATTAAAAGCTATTGGTTTTGTTGTAAATTTTTTATAATGATATATTTCTTTGTTCAAAGAAGCTTTTGTACTGTCATAAAGATCATCTATAGCTTCTTTTCCCGCTCCGCTCACCGCCTGATACGTACTTATGATTAAGCGTTTTATTTTTGCGTAATCATGAAGAGGCTTTAAAGGAAGCATTAACTGGGAAGTCGAGCAGTTCGGGTTTGCTACAATTCCTTTGTGCAGTTTTAAATCATCATCGTTCACTCCTGCAATTACAAGAGGAACATCTTTTTCCATCCTGAAAGCGCTTGAATTATCAACAAGTACAGCACCTTTTTTAATTATTTCGTCAACAAGGGCATTGCTTGTTGAAGCTCCTGCCGACGCAAGCACAATATTTACACCTTCAAAAGCTTCTGGTGTAGCTTCTTCTATAACATGTTTCTCGCCTTTAAACTCTATTTCTTTTCCTGCACTTCTTGCGCTTGCGAGAAATTTTATTTCGTTATACGGAAAGTTTCTTTCCTCAAGGATTTTAAGAATTTCTCCACCTACAACGCCTGTAGCTCCTAAGACTGCAATATTTGGATTACTCATTTTTTGTATGCCTTTACTTTTGCTTTTTATCTTGATTATCGATCTTGGCTTAGATTTCTGTTTTCGGAAAAGATAAATCTATCAAGCCTTTCACGTTTTTATAAAGCCGAAAACAAATTTAAGTTGGATACATTAAGTTTAATATAAACAATCAAATAAGAGATGTTTTTTATAAAGTTTTGTTAAACCTGTAAAGTAAAAGTATCAATTATTTTTTTGTGCATTTTTTAAGTAATTAGCGATTAATTAAATTTTTAATATGGAAAGAAGGAAACAGAAGTTATGGTCAATTCAGTACAACCTGTATCAATTAGTACACCCGCTTTAAACAAAGTCGGATTTGCCGCAGAAAAAGAAGCTGCACAAGTTTCTTTAGAAACACCTAAAGATGAATTTAAAAAAAGCCATGCTGTAAGAAACGGAGCTTTAACAGGGGCAGCGGCAGGTCTTGCTTTAGTAGGAAAATCAGTATACAGTAATATAAAAGCTGGAAATCGTCTGAGTCTTCTAGGTATCGGTCTTGTTGCAACTCCGTTTGCACTGGCTGGATCAGCTATTGGTGCAACAATCGGTAAAATTGTTAAAATGGTCAGTAAAAAGGATTAATTTGTTGTCATTGCAAGTCAATGATTTAGGCATTTGAGAATTATCAGACTTACAAAGCAATCTTCTAAAATGGCAATTGTCATCAGGAAGATTGCTTTGTTAATTCAATAAATGATTTTACAGACGATACATGCCTCACAATGACAGCCTAAAGAATATTTTCCAGTCCGTAAACAAAATCATTATGGCTCATAACTTGTCTTATACTAAGAATTACGCCCGGCATGAAGCTTAACCTGTCAAAAGAATCATGTCTTATAGTTAAAGCCTGCCCTGGTGCACCAAAAATAACTTCCTGATGGGCTATGAATCCCGGTAATCTTACACTGTGAATATGAATATTTGACTCTGTAATACCGCCTCTTGAGCCTTTAAAAGTTTCAACTTCAGGACAGTTGTCTTTTCCGAATTCAGCGCGTTCCTGTGTCATAAGCTGGGCGGTTTTTATTGCTGTGCCTGAAGGTGCATCCTTTTTGTTGTTATGATGAAGTTCTATAATTTCGGCGTTGGAAAAATATTTTGCGGCTTTTTGTGAAAACATCATCATTAACACCGCGCCGACAGCAAAATTTGGCGCGACTAAAGTTCCCAAGCCTTTTTGTGATGAAAGGTTTTTTAGTTCTTCAAGCTGGTTTACGGTTAAGCCTGTTGTTCCAATTACAGGGCGTGCGTTGTTTTCGAGGATTAGTTTTGTGTTTTCAAACACCAGATCAGGGTTGGTAAAATCGACAACTACGTCAATTTCTTTTGTCCTTAAAGCATTTTCAAGAGAATTTTCTATTAAAATGCCACAGGATTTGTTTTCTACGATTTCGCCGATGTCTTTTCCTGTGTTTGTTATATCAACAGCTGAAACAAGTTCTAAATCAGCTTCTGCGTTTACTGCTTTTATGACTGCCTGTCCCATTTTTCCGCAGGCACCGCTTACTGCTACTTTAATTTTGTTTGTCATGATTATTTTCCTTATTATTCTCTTTGTCATGCTGAACTTGTTTCAGCATCTGTCCCTCGTTGGATAGATCCCGAAACGAGTTCGGGATGACAATTAAATGTTTTATGCAAAATTATCTCATAAAAATTAATTAAATTTTAACAGGTCGTTTATATGAATATTTAAAGCCGTTGCAAATTCCAGTATTTTCCCAATGGACATATTTTGTCTACCCTGTTCTACTTTCCCAATGTAGGATGGGTGTACATGTAAAATTTCCGCAAAATCTTCTTGGGAAAAACCTTTGCGAACTCTTTCCGCTTTTATATTTCTGCCAAGTTGTTTAAGTATTTCTTCTTTATTCATACCTATAAATATATGTTATTGACAACTATAACTCTAGAGAATTATAATTGCCAGGTACTATACTTATAAATAGTAGTAAGGGGAAAATCATGAAAGAAAGTGAAATAATCGACAAGCTTGATAAATTAACACTTGAAGCCGACATGCTCACAGAAGTTTTGGACGACGCATTAAAATTAAAATATTATGATACAGGGTATGATGTATGCGCTATCAGTTTTCTAACAGGAAAAATACGAAAAAAATTCAGAAAAATAAGAGCTTTATTTTAAAAAAATTTTGGAAAGTTACTATATTTTTGTTTTTGGTATAATGTAATCGACTTAATGGTTAGTGTTAGTAAATAAAGCTCAAAAAGAGGATATTATATGATAAATTCAGTTGTTCTCGTAGGGAGAGTCGGTCAGGATCCGGAAATGAAATATTTTGAATCCGGCAAAGTTAAAACAGCTTTTTCTGTTGCCGTAAACAGATGGACAAAAGAAGGCGATAAAACTGACTGGTTCAACATAGAATTATGGGATAAAAGCGCAGAAGTTGCAGGCGAATATGTTAAAAAAGGTCGTCTTGTTGCTGTAGAAGGTCGTCTTGATGTAAGCAGTTGGACCGATAATGAAGGCAACAAAAGAGAAAGATACTTTGTGAGAGGCAGCAACCTCCGTCTTCTCGGTGGTAAGGGCGAATCTTCCTTTGTGAATGAATAGATCCATTAAGGAGACATTAATTGACTTTAAAAAGTAAAACTATCGGAATAATTGCCGATGATTTAACCGGTGCAAATGATACAGCTTTGCAGTTTCACTTAAAAGGCTGTAATATACAGATTTTGCTCGACTACACCATAGAACCCTCCGGAAAATCAAACACTCAGGCATGGTCTATAAGTACTGAAACCAGAAATAAAACACCTGAAGAAGCTTATAAAATCGTTACTGATGCTACTGAAAAGCTTATAAATAATTTCAATGCAGAATATATCTATAAAAAAATAGATTCAACTTTAAGAGGAAATGTAGCCAGGGAAACTTTAGCCGTGTTAAAGAGCATGGACGGTGACGCTGCTGTTATAGTTCCTGCTTTTCCTGCCGAAGGAAGAACAACCGTAGGGGGTTATCACCTACTCAAAGGAGTTCCTCTTGAAAGGACTGAAGTTGCCAGAGATCCTCATTCTCCAATATTCCAGTCGCATATTCCGACGCTTTTGAAACAACAAACAGATAATGAAGAAATTATCGGGCATATTCAATTGATGACTGTTATGAAAGGGGCAGGTCCTGTATTGTTAGAACTTAACAGGCTTGTTAAAGAGGGTAAAAAACTTATAGTTGTTGACGCTATATCTACAACAGATATGGAACAGATAGCTCTTGCTATTGAAAAATCAAACTGTAACCTTCTTCCTTGCGGTTCAGCGGGTCTTGCGCAAGTTCTTACAAAATCATGGCTGCCTGATACCAAATATCAGCATATACCTAAAGTCATTCCAAAGCTCCCTGTCCTTATTGTTTCAGGAAGCATGGCAAGTCTTTCCAAGACACAAATTAAAAAACTTGCTGAATCAGACGAATTTGATTCTTATGTACTTGAACTTTCACTCGAAGATGTGCTGACAGAGCCTTCGGAAGAGCTTGTTGAAAGAATTTTAGAGCATCTTGAAACAGAAAACATTGTCGCTGTTCATATTAATGTTTCTGATGAGGATGAAGAAGAGAAAATTAAAGAGCTCGGGTTGGAAAAAGAGAAAATTTCCAGTATTATAACTGATTATCTGGCAAATTTAAGTAATAAAGTCATAAAAAAACAAACCCTTATTTTTCTTACTATAGGCGGAGAAACTTCTTATAAATGTTGTAATGCTATCGGAAGTAAACAACTACAGCTTATTGATGAAGTAGAACCTTCAATTCCTCTTTGTCTTGATCTTGACGCCCAATGGATTGTCACAAAATCAGGCAACTTTGGAATGCCAAGTTCTCTGGTAAACATTCTTAAGTACTTTAAACAGCATCAGCCTTAGATTTCCCTAATTGTCATTCCGAACTGACTGCAAAACAAGGCGAACCTGAGAGCCATAGTTTTATGTCCCTACCCTAGTGATTCGGAATCTATCCATTTTGGAATTTACGCTTTAATTTATTTGCTGGATAGACCCTGAATCAAGTTCAGGGTGACAAAAAGCATAAAATAATAAGCACTATTTTAAGGAGAAAAATGGAAAATAATAAAAACTTGGTTGCCGGCGATAAACGGCATTTCGGGTCGGCACAGCCGCCCCTTCAGCCTCTGCCGGCAATCCGCAAAATAGCAATAACAATAGGTGATGTAGGAGGAATTGGTGCTGAAATCATAATTAAAGCGCTTAATTCACCGGAAATTTCTGTGAATCCTCACAATATTGTGCTTATCGGAAATAAAGATTTATTTTATAATACGGTTGCCGAATTGGATTTTAGTTTTCCTCAAAATGTTGAGTTTTTTGATATTCCGCTTGATGTTTCAAAAATTGTAGTTGGCAAACCGACTATTGAGTCGGGGAAACACTCTTTTCTCGCTCTTAAAAAAGCATGTGAGCTTACTAAGCAAGGAAAAATCAGGGCTATTGTCACCGCTCCAACTTCAAAAGAAGCAATATCTAATGCCGGTTATCATTACACGGGTCAAACAGAAATTTTGGAAGAATACTTAGGAAGCGCAGCAGGTTTAAGTCCTGAAATGCTTTTTGTAGCAGGAAATTTAAGGGTAATGCTGCTTACAAGGCACGTAAAGCTTGCTTCTGTTGTTTCTGTTTTAACTATAGACGGTATTATAAAGTCAATTTTAGCCTTGAATAATTCTTTAATTAAAGATTTCAAGTTAAATAATCCAAGAATTGCTGTTTGCGGATTAAACCCCCATGCCGGCGAAAACGGGTTATTAGGGAATGAAGAAGAGAATTTAATTAAGCCTGCCTTGGATATTCTTAGAAATAAACATGAAATATTAATAACAGACCCGTTACCTGCGGATACTTTATGGGCAAAAGCCGCTAATGCTTATATTAAAGGTGAAATGTTGCCTTATGATGCTTATGTTGCCTGTTATCATGATCAGGGATTGATTCCTGTCAAAATGCTTGCAATGAATAAAGCCGTAAATACGACCATAAATCTTCCCGTAATAAGGACTTCTCCCAGCCATGGCACGGCTTATGACATTGCAGGACAAAATAAAGCAAATTATCAAAGCATGATAGAAGCAATTAACCTTGCCGATAGCTTGAGTTTTAGTTAATTAATTTGGATCATAAATTGGTACAAATTGTCACCCTGAACTCGTTTCAGGGTCTTACAATGAAAAAATTAAAAGCTTTAATCCTCACTGGAAAGATGCTGAAACACAAGGTTGCAGGAAAAGTAGGCATAAAGCAGAGTATTGGTAAATATTGGTAAGTCATCTCAGCATCTATTTCATGCCCAAAACCTAAGCTATACTTGAAATTTACTTATACTTCCAGCTTCGCAATTACCGAATAAACATATATAAACATATAGCGGAAAGATAGGCTATGAATACAAAAAGTCCTTTGACATATTAGCCAAAGGACTTGCTTTTGATAAAACCTACGCCTGGAGGGATTCGAACCCCCGACCTTCCGGTTCGTAGCCGAACGCTCTATCCAGCTGAGCCACAGGCGCGTAATCTATTTAATTTTCACTTTTTGGAGCTGTTAATTCTTAGTGAATTTAATATAGCATAAACATTTATATTAAGCAGAATAAAGAAAAATTTTTTGAATTTTAATGAAGATGTTTAAATCTTGTTAAAAAAGATTGTTTGATTTATTGTATGATTTTTTTGGTTTAATTTATACTACTAATAATAAGTAAAAATATATGTGTTAAATTAATGTTTGATAATTTTTCCAAATCAATTTTTATTAGAATAATATGTTCGGTTTTTGCAGCATTATTAATAGGTGTAGTATGTATATTTACCGGAAGCCATATTATAGAAAAAGAATCCGCAAATAAATTAAAATATTTGACTGAAAATAATGCTTACAAAATAGAAATTCCTCTTGAAATAATTGAAAAAACATCAGATAACCTGTCCTATATAATTTCTCATATGGCATACACAAAAAAAATTCAGGGTGATTCTCCTTATAATGTTGATTATGTTGAAGAATTAGATGCCATTATTAAAAAGTTTTCAGCTTGCCACAGTGATCTTATTGGAATATATGTATATTTAACACCGGAATATAGCTTTGATAAAAAACAAAGTACTTATTTTTATGCTAAGTCTTCCCTTAAAGGTGTTATAAAAAAGCAAAAAATTGAAAAAGATAAAGAAGATCCTTTAAAAAAATTTAAAAAAGATACTGAAAAAATGTGGAGCGAGCCATACGTTGATAAATTATCAGGACTTTATGCTATTTCTTTTGAAAAACCAATAATTTTAAACAACAAATTAATTGGCTTTACGAGAATAAACATATGCTTGAGGGATATTGTGAAAATTTTGTCTAATATAAAAATATATAACAATGGTGCTATTTTTTTATTAGACAGTAATTATTCTGTTATATCTTGCCCAAAAAATAAAGAAGCAAAAAATATTCAACAAAACAATAAGTTGCTTTTAAAGCTTTTAACTGAAAAACTAAAAACAGAAGATAGCGGGATAATAAATTTTAAACAAAATAATGTTGAGATGGTTTCCGGTTTTTTAAAACTGAAAACAGGTTTTACTTATGTTATAACAGCGCCCAAAGATGATATTTTTGAACAAAAATACCATCTGCAGCGGTTAATAATAGGAATAATATTTATGGGAGCTGTTTTAGTTGTTCTAATTGTGCTGAATATTTAAATAAAACGCTTTGGAGTGGAATTTTTGATTAAAATAAATTATAAAATAATGGTAATAACCGTTTTTTCATCCATATTAATAACATTATTAGTTGGCTTGGCAAGTATTATTGTCAGCATGTATGTAATAAACAAAGAAGCCAGTGCTAATTTAATGCTTTTAACACAAAATAAAGCATATATAATTGAAGATGCTTTTAGGAAAATCGAAGTATCAACCGATGATCTGGCAAATTATGTAGAAATATCTTTTTCTTCTGAAAATTTTGATAAATACAGGATCAATTATCTTAAAAACTATACAGAATTATTGGTTCCTGTTGTTAAAAAATTTATAGTCAATACGGATAAAGCTATGGGGTGTTATTTTAATTTTGATCCCAATATAGTAAAAAGTAATACAGTTTATGAAGCCTGGGTTTATGATAAAACAGAAACCGGTGAAAAATTTGATATAGTTATGACTGAACCGATATCAAATTATTATCCTATTGATAAACCGGAGTTGGAATGGTTTTATAAACCTAAAATGCTTGGAAAACCTGTATGGACTGATATTTATTCAGATCAAACACTTTTTGTTTTAATGATTTCATATATAAAACCAATTTATGTAAAAGATAAATTTATTGGCATAGTAGGAATGGATATGTCAATAGAAAAACTTGAAAAAATGATTATGGACTTAAAAGTATATGATACAGGATATGCTTTTTTGTTAGATAAAAATTTCAATATTGTTGTTCATAAAAAATATAAAATTAATAAAAAACTTGAAGAAATAAATAAGACTTTATTTGATGCTTTGAAAATTAATAGTATAAAAAAACCAATGGGACTTATAAATTACCACTATGAAGGGATTGATAAAGTCGCTTGTTATAAAAAATTGAATAATGGTTTAATTTTTGTTATTGCAGTGCCTAAATCAGAAATGCTAAGGCAAAAATTAAATTTGCAAATATTGTTAAGCGGAATTACTTTACTCAGTTTGATTCTTGCGGCTTTGATTATGGTTAATAAAAAATAAATATAAGGAACTATTATGGACAAAATTGCGAAAATAAAAATAAAGAAAAAAATAATAACTTTTATAATCTTGCCCGTTATGATTTTATTTATGTTTTATATGTTTAGCGGCTCTTTATGGCAGAGTAATGCTTATATTCATATAATCTTAGAAGTAATAGCAACTTTTATAGCTTTATTTGTAAGTGTTTTAGCACTTGTTGAATATTATAATAATAAGACAACCAGCAGTTTAATTATAGGATGCGGTTATTTAAGCGCTGCTGTATTAAATATTTTTAATGCTTTAATTTCATCTTCGTTGTTTACTTATATATTTCTTTCCGATCAACCAACATTTATTTTTTGGAGTGAATTTTTATCCCGCTTATTTCTTTCAATATTTTTATGTATAAGTTTGTCATTCAGAGAAAGAGAAAAAAAATTCGGAAAATCTTACTGGATAAGAGATAATGTCGTATATGCATCAACGCTTATTCTGATTACATTTTTCATTCAGTTATTAGCTATTGTGTCATTACCACCGACAAGTTTTATAAAATTACTTTCATTGATTCCAACTTTATTATTTATTTATACACTTACGGGGTATTTTCAAAAAAGTGACTGGAAAAATAATGATTTTGAATACTGGTTAGTTTTGTCCTTGATTATTTCAGTTGGACAGATTGTATACGATTCTTTTTCTTTTAAATTGTTTGATACAATGTTCATTGCATCACATTTTTTAGATATAGTAAGCTACAGTTTTGTTCTTATTGGCTTGCTTATTAGTGTATATAATACTTTCAAGCAGGAAAAATATAACGAAAACAGGATTAGTACAATTTTGAATAACATGCAAGACGGTGTGATAACAGTTAATCAGAATTGTATTATAGAATCTTGCAATCCTGCTATGGAAAAAATATTCGGTTATTCTATTACAGAACTTGTTAATAATAAATTCGGCAAAATATTACATGATTCTCATTGCTCGTATTCTAAAGAACAACAATTTTTTGGAACAAAATGTCTGTTAAAAAAGGCTGTCGAAGATAATATTATTATGGGGAAAAAGAAAAATGGCGTTATTTTTCCTATTGAAGTAGAAATAAATGAAATAAATTTTAATAATAAAGTTGTTTTTTTACTTGTTATTCGTGATATTACGCAGCGTAAAGAAATTGAAATAATGAAAAATGAATTTATTTCAATTGTAAGTCACGAATTAAGAACACCGCTTACTTCAATAAGGGGGGCTCTGGGACTTATTGCAAGTAATACTCTGGGAGAAGTTCCTGATAAAATCAAGAATTTAGTAGATATTGCACATAATAACAGCTTGCGGCTCGGAAATTTAATTAATGATATTCTTGATATTGAAAAGATAGAAGCCGGTAAAATGGATTTTCTTTTTGAATCTCTTGATGTAATGGAAGTTGTAGAACAGGCTATAGATGCAAATAAATCTTATGCCCAGCAGTTTAATGTTGAATTATTAATTGAAAAGAGCTTGCCGGAAGTTAAGATCAGGGCAGATAAAGATAGAATAATTCAAGTTCTTACTAATTTGCTTTCAAATGCTTCAAAATTTTCTCCGGCAGGAGGCACTGCATCGGTTTCTATTATTAGAAATAATACAAATATTCGTATTTCCATTAAAGATAACGGTGCCGGAATTCCTGAAGAATTTTATGATTCTGTATTTAAGAAATTTGCGCAGATGGATTCTTCTGACAGAAGAGCAAAAGGCGGTACAGGTCTTGGATTAAATATTTGCAAGGCAATAGTTGAAAAAATGGGTGGAAGTATCGGGTTTGAAAGTAAAATTAATGAGGGATCAACTTTTTATTTTGATATTCCCGAATACATCGAAATCAAACCTTATGTTTCCAATATTGAAAATAATTCAGGTCAGCCCAAAATCTTAATTTGTGAGGATGATAAAGATATAGCAGCCTTTATTAAACTTTTATTTGAACAAAGCGGATATTCTTCTGATATAGCTTATAATGCCGAACAAACAAAGCTGTTATTATCGGAAAACAATTATGATGTAATAACTATAGACTTAATTTTACCTGATAAAGACGGTATTACTCTTATTAAAGAAATAAGAGAAGATGAAAAGACAAAAGATATCCCTGTTATAGTTGTTTCAATTAAAGCTAATGAAAGCAGCAAGGAAATTAATGGTGATTTGGCTGTTATTGATTGGATTAATAAACCAATTGATCATGATAAACTGTTAGATGCATTAAAAAGAGCTGTTTCAGGGATTATAAATAAGCCAAAAATCCTTCATGTTGAAGATGATACAGATGTTTTGATGATAGTTTCTTCAATTTTAAAAGATACTGCTTTTGTATCACAGGCTAAAACTTTTGAGGAAGCAAGAAATAAGCTTGAACATGAACTTTTTGATATTGTTATGCTGGATATAGAATTGCCTGATGGTAATGGACTGGATTTATTGCCGTTAATAAATAAAGATAAAGAAAAAGATTTATTAACAATAGTTTTTTCTGCACATGACGTAAGTGAAGAAATAGCAAAAAATGTTGATGCCGTGTTATTAAAATCTAAAACTTCCAACCAGAAGCTTTTAGATACAATAAAACAGTTTATAGATGTAAACAAAAATATAATTCATGTGGAATAAATAACATCAGTTATTGGGCTGTTTCCAGTTTTAACCCTATCTCTAAATTTCTTTCTATTAATTTATTTCTAAGACCGCAGGGAATACTAGTTAAAAAAGAATCCCTGCGATTGTTGCAGAAAGATAAGATGCCATTGTTCCGCAAATTAAAGCCTTAAGCCCTAACTTTGCAAGATCAGCCCTTCTGCTTGGAGCCAATTCCCCAATTCCGCCAACCTGAATAGCAATAGAACTGAAATTCGCAAACCCGCAAAGCGCAAAACTTGCTATAACTATTGCTTTAGGAGAAAGAACGGCTGTAGTTCCATGAATCATAGGAACAAGGTTTAAATAAGCAACGAATTCGTTAATTACCATTTTAGTTCCCATCAAACCGCCTACCGTAGCCGCTTCATGCCAGGGAACACCCATTAACCAAGCAAATACTGAGAAGATTCTTCCTAAAATACCGCTAAGACTTAAATGATGTAAATCAATCCCGATAAATCCAAGATTAAGACCGATATTCGCAGAAACAGAGCCAGCCGCTCCTAAAATTGCGTCTATCATATTAATGAGTGCGATAAGCCCGATAAGCATCGCTATTACATTTATAGAAATCCTCATGCCTTCACTTGCGCCATGAGCGATTGCATCCAAAAGATTTGCGCTTGTTTTCTTAACTTCAAGCTTAATCTCGCCTTTGGTTTCCGACTCTTGTGTTTCAGGGAAAACCATTTTGGAAATCACTAAAGCGCCGGGAGCTGCCATAACACTAGCCGCGAGAAGATATTCCGCAGGAACACCCATTGAAATATAAACAGCCATAACCCCGCCGGCTATACAAGCCATACTTCCCGCCATTGAAGCAAGAAGTTCGGAATTTGTCATGCTTGCCACATAAGGCTTGATAAGAATTTGGGCTTCTACCTGTCCTACAAATGCGCTTGCAGCATTTGAAAGAGCTTCACTTCCGCTGACACCCATGATTTTATAAACGATTTTTGCGACAAAAGCAACTACTTTTTGCATTAAGCCTATGTGATAGGCAATATTTACAAGCACCGCGACAAAAATTATTGTCGGGATAAGCTTAAAGGAAAAGATAAAACCGTTTCCAGTGCCAAGAACTTTTTCGAGAAGCGGCTGATTTGCAAGTCCGCCAAAAACAAAATCCCCGCCTTTATTAGCAAAATCAAGAAGATAACCTATACCCTTCCCGAGTTCTCCAAATGCAAACTGCCCCCACGGGGTTTTAAGCACAAAAATTGCTATACACAATTGAAAAATAAGACCTGAAATTATCGTCCGCCAGTTAATAGCCTTTTTATTGTTCGACATAAGATAGGCTATACCGAGTATCACAATGATTCCAAAAATTCCAAAAAATCTATCCAACTTCACACCCTCTATTTTCTCTAATTATGGTTATTTTACTATTTGATTATTTTAATAACAAGATTACTTTTTAAACGCTCCCGCTTCGCAAATAAAAATCGCCTCTTCCGCATAAAAATTCGGAAGAAAATTATGAAAAATATCCTTTTTAACCTGTGCTTTATTCATATAAATTTCTTTTAAAATATTGATTTGTCTTTCCTGACAAAACTCTTTAAAATCATTTATGGTTAAAAGATGGATATTAGGAGTATTGAACCATTCAAAAGGAAGTATACTCGACTTAGGCATTCTTCCTTTCATAAATAAATGAAATCTTACACGCCAATAAGCGAAATTGGGGAAACTTATAACCGCTTTTTTGCCTGCGCGAAGCATTTCCTGTATTACATAATCAGGTCTGTGAGTACATTGAAGGGTTCTGTTTAGGACAACATAATTAAAAGACTTGTCCTGATAGTCTTTTAAGCCTTCGTCAATATCACCTTGAAAAACCGATAATCCTTTTTCAATACACTTAATTATATTGTCTTCATTAATTTCAACGCCTCTGCCTCTAACGTTTTTTTTGTCCTTAAGAAGTTTTAGCAGTTCTCCGTCACCGCAACCGAGGTCAAGAACCTTTGCTTCAGGCTCTATCATTTGCACAATAATATTATAATTGACATGAAGCCCTTGCGAGGTTTCATAGTGCTGTCTGGCTTTTTTATTATCCTTTGAAATTGTTTCTGTCATGGATTTATAAAGCTGAAATTAATGTGTTTTAGGGATTTTACAGTCTTTGCTTTCTTCGTAAAGAAGATAAAAGACCATAGCCGCAATGATTACTCCACCAATTATTTGTATTATTTCATAGTTATTCATCATCTTCTCCCATTTTTTCGATTAAATAGTCTATATATTTACTTTTTGATCTATAAATACTAAAAAATCCTACACTAAATAAAAAACCAATAATTAAAAACATAACTTTTAAAGGACTATTAAGATTAAACAATAACGCCAACGTTCCACCTGTAGAACCTATAAGTCCAGCCCACATATTATTTTTGGAATTTATATATCTGTTTATTTCTTGTTTTATTTTTTCCATAAGACTATTTTATCATAGAATTGAAATAATAAATCTTGTTTCTGCTTGTTTTATCACCTTCTTGAAATTTTAAAACTTTTTGAGGTTTTTCAACGTTGAATTTTCTTGCGTAGCTTGTTTTTATAAGAATATTTTTTGCTTTTTTAATAATCTGTTTATAACTTATGTTTTTGTTTTCAACTTCTATCCTGTCAGGATAGATTTTAAGTATTTTATAACTGTTGGGGTAAGTCACAACTGAAGGAAGCGAGATAAAAAGTTTTCCGGCTATGTTTTTTACGGCATAATTGTGATGATGCCCGCTTAAAACCAATTTTACCTGCGGATATTTATTTATAACGTTTAAAAACTCGTCAGCATTTTGTAATATAAATTTTTTCCATACTGTTTTATCGGAAACTGTTGATTGCAAAGCAGGATGGTGCATGACAATTACAGTAAACTTATCGGGATTGGCTTTTAAAGTATTATCAAGCCATAAAAGTTCTTCGGCAGGTAACTTTCCTTCAAACTTGTTCTCAACAGAAGTATCAAGACCTATTAAAAGAGTATTATTCTGTAATTGTTCCGCCCAATAAGTAAAATTCTGATTTCCAAAACCGTTTCTTCTAAATTCAGCGCAAAAATCCTGCTTTGTATATCCATTTTTTAAGTCTGCTTCTCTATCACCAAGTATTGCAAAATATTTAACGCCTATATCTTCAATACTGTCAAGAAAAAGAGGAAGATCACTTAACGTATTATCGTCATTATCAGTCAAATCCCCGCCAAAAACCACAAAATCAAGTTCGGGAACTGTTTTTATATTTTTTATAACATCCTGAAAAATCACAAAACTTTCTTTATAAAGAATCCAATCTTCGGTTTCTTTGAATGAAATATGTGTATCAGGAAGAAAAATCATTTTAACAGGTTTAAAATTGGGATTCAGACACTGCGTTTGAGCTTTAACAGGCATCAAAATAAGTCCTGACAGTATCAAAATTATCAAAAATAAATAATATCTTAAAAATCTTTTTAAATTCATAATAAAAATAAAAATTTAACTCGCCTGGACTTTATCAGGCACTATACTTTCATCATCCAGCTCAAACTTTGTGTGAAGAGCTTTTATGGCATCATTAGCCCTCTCTTTATCGACAAGACAGCTAATTTTAATTTCACTGGTAGCAATCATCTTGATATTAATATTTTCATCAGCTAACGCTTCAAACATATCGGCAGCAATACCGGGTCTGTCAATCATGCCTGCGCCGACAATACTAATTTTTGAAATATTGGTATCCACTACTATTTCTTTTGCCTTTAAAGCCTTTTTAAGATCTTCAAGTACCGAAAGAGCTTTGCCTAAATCTGCTTCATCTACTGTAAAAGCAATATTATTGGCATTATCTTCTTCCAGAGATTGAATAATCATATCGACGCTTATATTATTTCTTGAAAGAGCTCCAAATACCTTTGCAGCAATACCCGGCTGATCAGGCACTTTCAAAATTGCTATTCTGACCTGTGAATTATCTGCAGCAACGCCGCTAACCGCTCTATAAATCTCCATATTTTCAACTCCTAAAATTAAAGTTCCGGGGTCATCAAGATAAAAACTGCTTCTCACCCTCATAGGCACATTAAATTGGTTTGCAGTTTCAACTGATCTCGGATGAAGTACATTAGCTCCAACTCTTGCCAATTCAAGCATTTCTATATAAGAAATCTGGTCAAGCCTGCTTGCCTTTGGAACACATCGGGGATCCGCAGAGTAAACAGCTCTTACATCAGTATAAATATCACACCTGTCAGCTTTTAAGGCTGCTGCCAGAGCAACTGCCGTTGTATCAGAACCGCCTCTTCCAAGAGTTGTAATTTCTCCTTCCAGAGTAACACCTTGAAATCCTGCAACTACAATAATTTTACCTTCGGTAAGACATTTTTCAAGCTTATCTGTTTTAATATCAATGATTCTGGCTTTTGAATGAACACTTTCTGTAAGAATTCCAATCTGGGAAGCAAGAAGACTTACCGCAGGATAACCTGCTTCATGGATAGCCATGGTCAAAAGGGCTATAGAAACTTGCTCTCCTGTAGAAAGAAGCATATCCATTTCTCTGCTGTCAGGTTTTTCGGAAAGCTCACCCGCCAATTTTACAAGATAATCCGTTGTATGTCCCATTGCAGAAACTACTACTACAACCTGATTTCCGTTTTTATATTCTTTAATTACGGCGTTGGCAACGTTTTTAATTTTTTGAGAATCTGCTACCGATGTTCCGCCAAATTTTTGAACTACAATGCCCATATCTCTTTCTTTCTCATTTTATTTATTTTTCTATTTTAAAACCTATTTGTTTTTTTTCTTGCGGTGTTTCCAAAAGATTATTTAATGCAATTATAATATCACTAATTTTATTATCCTGCTCTTGTTGTTTATGATCATTTACTTCCATATAAAGCAGCAATAATTTTTTAAGCTCGCCAATTTCCTGAACAGGCTCTAAAGCTATTTGTCTAAGCTTGTTAAAAACTTTTATAATTTGAATATTAATCTGTATCGCTTTTTCACTGTTTAAAATACTTGATAACATAAGAACACCATGCTCTGTAAAAGCATAAGGATTAGATGTAGAATGTATAAGGGTTTTAAACCGATCGCAAATTGCGATCAGTTCGTTTTTTTCGTTATCATTGAGCTGAAACATAAACTCAGGCGGAAAGCGTTTTATATTACGTTTTACAGATTCATTGAGTCTGTATGTTTTTACTTCGTAAAGTTCCGCCAAATCTCTATCAATCATAATCTTTTGATTACGAATGACAAAGATTTTGTTTTCTATAATTTGTATGGGAATTATAGCCGTCATTTTTGTTTTCTTTCTTACGGTGTTTGAGGTCGCAAATTGCGACTTCAAAGCGAAAACTTTCTTCTGATTTAAATTATATTACACCCCCTATTATTTTGACTGTAACAAATTGTAAAAGCTATTAACAAAATCATGCAACTTTTTATATTCACATGATTTATATAAATAGAAATTGATCAGGAAGTTAAAAAATTAGTTTTATAAATATTTTATGTAGTAATCGGGCAAAGCCCAGAAAGAAAAATAAAAATGGCAGTATCATTCAACACAACTCAACTCAACTCAACTTACAAAAATTGCGGTTTAAAAAACAACCCGAAACAACAAGTTTCTTTTAACGGCAGATATCAGTCAGTTAATGATGATATAAGAATAAAAGATGAAGTAGTAAATGAACCTGTATCTACAACCAATGGTGGTATTAAAGTAAAAAAAGCTGAAATAAATTCATCAATAAACACAACGAATGGTGATATTGATATTAATAATTCTCAAGTAAGAGGAAATATCTCTACAACGAACGGTTCTATTGATATTAATGAGTCTCCGGTAAAAGGAAATATCTCTGCTATCAATGGTGATATTACTGCGGATACATCTAAAATTATTGGAGATGTAGAAAGCAAGAATGGCAAAATCAGCTTAATGGATTCCGAAATTGAAGGTGTAACAAAAATCAACCCTAAGAATTTAGAACTTAAAGGAAAAAATACACTAAAAGATTTAATTCTTTTAGAAGAGAATGCAGGAAGTTCAGTAAATATTTCGAGCATTAACGGTAGTGGCAGTATTCATATAGGTGGAGTTAGTTCTGGAACAGTAATAATTAATGGTCAAAGAATAGATTTAAGCCAACTTTCTAAACTTTCTGGTGAGACAGAAGCTAAAGCACTTGAATTTACATTACCAAAAGGGAATAAAATAACCGGAATGCTAAAATTTGACAGTAAAAAGCCCGGAGTTCTTTTACTTGAAGAAGGTGCAGAATTTATCGGTAAACTTATAAACGGAGCTGTAAGACATCTTCGTCCATAGAAATTCCAAATTGTAAATAAATTAAATTTAAAAAGCGGTGAATTTTTTACTCACCGCTTTTTAGCCTATAATATCATCTAAATTCTTGCCATAGTCAAGTTTTTCCAAACTCTTGTTAAGATAAATATGAACAAGTTCTCGTTGATCGGGATATTCGTAATTTAATCTTTTAAATTCTCTCTCGAACGCCTCAAAATCCCCATTCTTTGCTTTAATATAAGCAATATTAGCCAAAGAATCAATATGATTTGGGTCAATTTCCAGAACTTTATTAAAGAATTCGGCAGCTCTTGCCAAATAATTATCATCTTTATAATAATCAGCCATTTCAAGATAAGTCATGCCTATAAGAAACAAAGCCGGCGCAAGATTTGGAACTTTAAAAAGCGCTTCATGAAAAACAGCTAAAGCTTCATCAAAAAGTTTCAGCCTTATCAACGCTTCACCTTTTCCAATATAAGCCGGCAGCATATCAGATTTGATTTTTATAGCATTATTGAACTTTTCTATTGCATCTTTTAAGGTTTTATAATCTTTTGAGAGAATCATTCCGTATATCATGCAAACCTGGGCAGAATCCGGCGCCATTTTATAAGCTCTTCTTATTTTTCTTATTGCTTCTTTTTCATCACCTACTTCATTAAGTGCCACCGCATAACCCACATAAGAATCTAAATGCTCTGAATCCTCATTTATAGACTTCTGGTAATATTCAATAGCACTCTTGAAATGATTTAAAGTGCTATACGCTGAAGCTATCATATAATTTGCTTCTGTTTTCTTAAGATTAAACTTAGCAGCTTCTTTATATCTTTCTATTGCAAGAGAAACATCACCTTTAATACTGGCTATAGTGCCT
>Ga0209417_1000925_pt1 | contig 59273 bp, 69 predicted proteins | sample RifGroF2_FD_184002 | JGI IMG/M metagenome (GOLD analysis project Ga0209417, IMG submission 184002) | Groundwater microbial communities from Rifle, Colorado, USA - Groundwater F2 (SPAdes) (version 2) | ecosystem: Environmental > Aquatic > Deep subsurface > Groundwater | place: Rifle, Colorado... | reverse complement strand
TGTTCAGGACTAAGTCTCATGGGTGCACCTCTTTTAGAGTGTGCACCCCTCACACTCATCAAAATCTGGATGTAATGAATACTTACAGTAAAAGACACTTAAGAAGTTTACTTAACACTTCCAAAAATTCTTAAACGAAATATTTATATATAACTTCTTCTGATATTCAGATTAATTTTCAGTAATCACAAATTTATTATACTATCTCAGATATAATAACTGTCAATCAGCAATAATTACTGAATTTCAGAAAAATGAAGAAATATGCTAAGATTGTTCAGACCGATGTTAGAGGACAAATAGTGATTCCAAAAGAGGTCAGACAGGACTTGAATATAGAAAGCGGAACAGGATTCTATATGTATATTATTGAAAATGAAGGGATTCTGCTAAAGCTGATTCCATTAAAAGAGCTTCATGAGCATTCTCATATTGTCAAGGAAATTGAGATTAATGCTGATAAGATCAATGTAAAGAAAGAGAATCTGGATCAAAGCCTCCAAAACTACAAGAAACAAGGCAAAGGAAACATCCATAACATCACATAACGCTCAGGTGGGGTGGTGCCGAGGGTCTCATTCTTTTTAAACCCCCAACAATTAAAAAGAACCCTTCGGTGCTCCGCCTGCTTCAATCTCGCATATTTATCTCAATAAGATTCTTTTTAAAAACAAAATAAATTTTGCAAATTAAAAAGAACCCTTCGGTGTATGTCTGCTTTTATTTTCCTAATTTATTCTAAACACAAACCTTTAAAATAAATACACATTTATACACACACGTGTGTATTGAAAATGAAGTTTTTCCTGAACAAAAAAGACATGATAACAATAAATCAAATGTTTGATCAAGGACATTTGAATAATGAAGCAAGCCTAGATTTTGCTTTAGATTATGCTAGAAGAACAGAGAACTATACAAAAGCTTTGGCATATATAACTCGGGCAATACTCATTGATCATGTTTTCGAAGAAGGAAATAAAAGGACAGCAGCTTGTTTGATTAAATCATATATAGAATATGAAGGCCATAAGATTTATGACGATAAATTATTGATTATGATTAAAGAGATATTGGCAAAAAACATATCAAGCATAAATAAAATAGAGGAGGTGATTAAAGATGTCATCGGATAAATTTTTGAGACTAGCAAAAATGATCTCTGAAAGAGATAAACCTGTATTTGATGAACTGATTAATTATGAGAAGACAGGAAAGATAAGATCAAAAACAAGAATGAATTTTACAGTTGATAAATCCACTGCAGCAAATTTCAAGAAATATTGTAAAAATAATGGGTATAATATGAGCAGCAAGATTGAGAATGCAATGAAGGAGATGATCGATTATTAAGCATTTTTCTAAAGATTTCTGTGCTGATATCTCCCGGATTTAAGCACAGATAGGAAAGTTTATATATAATAATGCTTTACATTACTACAACTATATTAATGGTGAAAAAATGTACACTGAACTTGATAAAGTCAAATCAACTATAACAATATCCTTAGGTTTGAAGAATCGCTTAAGAGATGCTAAAGGCAGTGATAGCTATGAGGCATACATTGCAAAACTATTAAGAATGAAAAATGAATATAAAGATAATTATATTGAATTGCAGAAATTCCAGAGAAAGGAGAAGGTTTATTCTTTTGATGACAAGAAAGTCATATTTTCATATAATAAATACAATCGATCTGAGAATTTTGTGTTTGATATAAAAATTACTAATATTAGACAGGATGGAAAAAATATTCTATTAATAGCTTTTGGAAATGATGAATTACAGTCAGGATATAGATCGTATTTTGAATTGCTCGCTCTTGCCATAAAGACTGAAATTGAGCCATTGTTCAAGCATAGAGGAAGGTTTGAGGATTATTATTCTTGGCAAAAAGAATTTGAGAGATTAGGATTATCAAGAGCGTCATTTGAAAATGATGTGATGGAAAAATTAAATGACTATGAGAATAAGGTTTACTACAAATGATAGATATATCCTCTCTTGAACAATATTTTCCGCAAATAAATAAGCCAGTAATATTTGAAGAATATACTTTTACAATAGTATTCAGGCAAGAGAAAGACGCTTATGTGATTAATCTCAAGATAAAGCAGCAGGATAATAAAGAAGAGCATCTAATAAGTTTTAGATTTGGCATTGGAAAAGATAAGCCACAACAGGAATCATCTCATAAGTCTGATGCGCCGCATTTTGAGATTGATATCTATCGCAGGGCCAAAGAAGCATTCTCAGCCACAATCTATTTTACTTTTCAAGATGATGAAAATATTTTTGAATATGCAAAAGGAACAGTTTCATTAATTAACAAGATAATCAAGCAATTTGTCAAAAATGAAAGAATCGATAAGGAAATCATAAAAAAAATAATTTATGCAGATGCTGTGGCTGAAGAGCTTGCAAGATTTGAGCCTGTGTTAATTGATGCATTATATGAATGCTACAAGAACAGTGATCTCATAGTTCGAGAAGGCACTAACAGAGTCGTAATAAAAACACTGCACAATTTCAGGAAATATCTGGGAGCAGATTCAGGCATTACAGACCTGGATCCTATAGTACAGCCGTTGTTGGAAAGGATAGAGAAGAAATTATGATTATTGTTTCTGCTGGGCTATTCCGAAAACAAGGCCGAGGTCGCCGCCTAGATGAGCACCGGCATTGACATCGGAATTGCCGACAACTCCTCTGAGCCAACAAGCCTTTGATATGCCAATTGCTTCAGGATATTCCTTAAATCCCTTGTATATCTCATCTTTAGATGATAGAATTATTTTTCTTTTAGTATCATAATATGTAATTAATGTTTTGCAATTATCCTTAAATGTTTCTTCATCCTTTCCATAATAATTCCTTTGGATTTTTCCTTTTACAGTATTTTCTCCTGCAGGCTTATCCGGATCAAAATAAATAATTTTGTTATCTTCGTCAAAGTCAATATCATCGAAAAGCACATGCAATAAGCTCTTGCTTCTTTTTATCTTTGACACTGTGTTTGGGTCAGTTATAATATGCCATCTTTTATCTTGCAGATTTTTGTAAGCTTGTTCAGGATTTGAGAATACAAAAGAATAATTATTATTAAGAAAATGCATCATTATAGCATCTTTTTTTTCCTTTGTATACAGCACTTCTTGAGGAACCCATCCGCCTAGATTTAATTTTCTCTTTTGAACTTCATCATTTCCGAGCAATCCGATTGCGGTAATTACTTGAGAGATTTCTAATGGCGTAGCATTCGCATCTTTTAATGCTTTTATTGAATCAGAGAATGTGCCTAGTTGATAAGGATAGATTTGTGCTAATTTCAGATCTAATGATTGTTTTTTACTCATGAGTCAAGCGAATGATAATTGATTTATAAAGTTTATGTTTATATATCACTTGATAGTGGTTATTAATAAAAGATAGTTTTTATAAAATATCACTCATTCCCATTGAAAATGATAAAACGCCTCTTAATAAAAAAAGCCAGAAAACAGCAGATTGATGATAAAGAGAGGATCATTGATGCAGAAAAGATCTATTTCATTGAAGATGTTTCTAAGGATTATCATTGCTCTGATGGTGTTTTTAGTAAGGATGATCTTAAAAAATCAGGAATAATTAAAACAAATAAGGGAAAAGAATTCTTGATAATTGAAGCATCATTCATTGATTCATTCAAAGGCATTAAGAAGCTTGCTCAGACAATTCCATTAAAGGATCTAGGATTTATACTAGCAGAAACAGGTATTGACAAAGAATCAATAATCATTGATGCTGGCTCAGGATCAGGAGGAGCAGCATGCTTCCTTGCAAGATATGCAAAGAAAGTATACAGTTATGATATTCACCCTAAATGCTTGGCTCAAGCGAAAAGTAATGCAGAATATTTCGGGATTAAAAATATCGAATTTAAACAATTAGATGCTTACAAAGAAATCCCTGCTAGAAATGTAGATTTAGTATTATTAGATCTTCCAGAGCCTTGGAGGGCAATAGAATCAGCAGATAAATCATTGAACAAAGGAGGATTCATTGTTGTGTATTGCCCTCAAATAACTCAATCACAACAATTCATCAATGAGATCATGAAAAAAGATTATCTTCATCTGAAAACAGTTGAGATCATTGAGCGAGACTGGAAGGTTGAAGGCCAGATAGTCAGGCCAAGATCATTATCGAACATACATTCCGGATTCATAACTGTTGTGAGGAAGATTAATTGAATCTGATGCTTTCCATAGGTATTCTTTCATCATCCTTCATTATAAAATTTCCATACTTGTCTATGCTCCAATCATCATTCCATTCATACATCTCAGCTTGATGCAACCTATTATAGTCTAGCTCATATCTCATAGTTCTGCCTCCGGATATGCAAACTCACAGGTTCTTCCATCAGTTGATAGAATGCATCCATATTGTTCCCAATTGCTTATTCTTTCTTCCTTCAGTTCTAGAAGTTCTTGATATTGTTGTCGTGTCATAACGATCACCTCACTATTTCATGGACAGGCATTTATTAATAGGTTGTTAAAGGATAATAGTAAGAAATATTCAGTAATAATCATGCATAAGATTTAAAAAGCAGTGATTAAATAAACAATTTCACAACACAAAAAAATCATAGATTTTGGTGTTTTGAAAGCAATTTCACAACATTTATATATTTCTCTTTGTTCCCTGATTTTGGTATAAGTTTTAATCAGGCTTATACGTTCAGCCCGACACAGAGAGTACCTGTGGGAGCTTACGGAGAATCCAAGCTTTGAACATGGGAGTTAGTGGTGCGGGCGACAAACCTGTCAAGAACCTTTTGGTTCTTGATCATGATCAGAATTGAGAAAAATTCTGACATTTTTTTCAGGGGTTTGGCAGTCGTAAAAGAGGACAGGTTCATATTCATTATTTCACGATTATTTTGTGGGTAGTTTAGTTAAATATATGTTAAAATGAGCTTGTTCTAAAACTTTATGCACTTAAAAATTTGATTAGGATGTGATTATAATGGGTAAAATTAATCCAGTAAGTTCAAAATATATAGTACATACATCAATCCAGATTGATGGAGTTGTTGATAAGCCGGATGTCATTGGCGCAATTTTTGGTCAGACAGAAGGCTTATTAGGAAGTGATCTTGAGCTAAGAGAATTGCAGAGATCAGGAAAGATTGGCAGGATTGAAGTTAATCTTGATACAAGAAGTGGAAAGACTAAAGGAGAAATAATTCTTCCAAGTTCTTTAGACAAGGCAGAGACAGCAATCATTGGCGCTGCTCTTGAGATAATTCAAAGAATTGGTCCTTGTAATGCAAAAGTCAGGGTTGAAAATATTGAAGATGTAAGAATAAGCAAGAGACAATTTGTTATTGAAAGAGCAAAAGAATTGTTAAGGACATTGACAGATGCTGTATTGCCAAATTCTCAGGAGATAGCAGAAGAAGTGGCTGCATCAGTGAGAGTCATGGAGATTACTGAGTATGGAAGAGAAAGGCTTCCTGCAGGTCCTGATATAGAGGAAAGCCAGGAAATAATTGTTGTTGAAGGAAGAGCAGATGTTATTAACCTGTTGAAGAATGGGTTCAAGAATTGCATTGCAATTAATGGGACTTCAATACCTCAGACAATAATTGAGCTATGCAAGAAAAAGACTGTTACAGTTTTTGTCGATGGAGATAGAGGTGGAAGTCTTATTGTTCAGGAGCTTTTATCTGTAACAGATGTTGATTTTGTTACAAGAGCCCCAGATGGCAAAGAGCTTGAGGAATTGACTAAAAAGGAAATACATAAATGCTTAAGAGCAAGAATTGCAGCAGAACAAGTCAAGCTGGAGATAGGTGTTAAAGACTCTCCTGAAGCAAATCATCAGCAAGAGGAAATGACTGGAGATGCATTCAGTGTAAAGAAACAGGTTAAGCCAATGGTGAATCAAAGGTCTCCACAGCCTGTTCCGCAACCTGTAAGGCCTGTACAGACTCCACCAAGACCAGTTCAATCGCAGCAACCTCCAAGAACTCCTAAAAAGCCCACCCAGAATGAGCTAGAATTCTTTAATGATACAATGGAAGACTTGATAGGGACACGAGCGGCATTTATGATAGATGAGAAATTGAATGTCCTGGGAAAGATTCCTGTATCAGAACTGATAAGCACAATCAGGAGCTTGAGTTCAGGAGTCTATGCGATAATGCTTGATGACGTAATTGATCAAGAATTATTGAATTCCGCTGAAAGAGCAAATGTAATGTTCTTAGTAGCAATGGACACAAAAGTCAAGAGCTCACGATTAACAATCATCACGGCAGATGAATTGTAAATTTTTTTAATTTCTTTTAATTTTTTTCTCAATCTATTTCTATTTTGTAGTGATAAACTATTTAAATGAGATAAAAGTTCCTATGTTATGGATGACAAAAGTGCTGCAAGCATGTTCATAAAAACCCTTAGACTAGAAGAATTCTTGTTAGGATCATATGAAATTAACAATCCGCAATTATTGAGCGAAATAGCAGTTTATAAGGTTGAAAATAAACCTATATATCCTGAACATCCTTTAACTAAAACAAAAATAAGTTTCCAAATGACCGACATATACAAATTATCTCAGTGTACTCTTGATAAAAAGATATTTGAATCCATAAATAAATCCGGGGAGTACATATCTCATGATCCCCATGAATTTTTTACTATTTGTCATGAGGATTCCTTTGACCTTGGAAACATTGAGTTTCCGATACAGACAGTTGAAGGATTACACGTTTACGGTTTTTATAAAGAAAGAAAGATGGATTTCTCCAACAAGAAATTCTTCTATACATACTTGAAGAACTGTGGCAAATTTGATTGCATAAATGCAGCATTTCTTTCTAGATTTCAACTAAATGATTTAGGAAGAGGTAATCGCTATACTGTATTATTATCTCCTATAAGTGCATTTGCTTTTAACAATGTTCTCCACCTAAATTTTTATCCTGCTTCTTATTCTAAAAGAAATGCGCCATTAGTTGCAGCATAAGTCATTAACTTTATTAAACATAATCATTTTCTATGTATCATGAAGTCTAAAGAATCCTGGAAGGTTTATGGGAATGTTTTTAGTGAGCATTCTTTAAAACTACTGTTCAAGCTCTCTAGCCAGGGATATTTTGAGGATCTAGAAAGCCCATTGTCAGTCGGCAAGGAAGCTAATGTATTTACTGCTGTCACAAAGGATCATGAAAGGATTGTTGTGAAGATATATCGATTAGAGAACTGTAATTTCAATAAGATGTATGATTATATTATCCAAGATCCAAGATATATTGATGCTAGAAGAAATCAGCGACAGATAATTTTTTCCTGGGTGCAGAGAGAATTTAGGAACTTGATGATAGCAAGAGAAGTGATTAAGGTTCCTAAGCCGATTGCATTCAAAGATAATGTAATATTGATGAGTTTTATTGGCAATAAGGATCCTGCACCAGAATTAAAAGGCCAGAAGCCTAAGGATCCGAAAAAATTCTTTGAAAAAACAATTGATAATATGAAAAAACTTTATCAGAAGGGATTAATACATGCAGATCTAAGCCCTTTCAACATATTGAATCATGATGATGAGCCTATATTCATAGATTTCTCTCAGGCAACAATGATCAATGCAAATAATTCAGATGAATTATTACGAAGAGACATCAAGAATATCTGCCATTACTTCAGGAAGTATTTTAAGATAGATGAAGCAGAAGTATATAAGAAGATCACAAACAAGTAAAAAATATGACATTGCCATGCTCGCATAGTATTCTATATCGCATTGTAAGTCGAGTTATTTGTAATCGCTTAGCATATTTAAGGCTCGCTAGATGCAAAGAAATATCTTATATTTCTTGCACAAAAAATCTAAGAGGATTTTTTTGTGGCAATGTCATTAAATTTTATATTGACTTCAAATAAGAATATTTAAAAATCCTTATACATCCTAGATCTCAATGGCAGATATGCACACTATTAGAAGAAATACTTTCATGGTTGGTTTTGCTATTGAAGGAGTTTTCTTGATCTTAGCAGTATTGTTTAAGCAGCAGTTTGTCATGGATTGCATATTCTCATTGGCTGCAATAGGATTATTTTATCTGATTGAACAAAGATATCCTTTGAATCCGGTAGTGATAGTGTTAGGCATGATGCCTCTCTTTATCCATAGTGCAGGTGTTGTTCTAGGATTTTTTTCATTTACGATATTAGGTTTAGGTTATGATAAATGGAGTCATTTCACTAATTCATTGCTTGTCACAATAGTGATATTCTATATACTTATTGCATATAGCAGGGATGATGTGATCAAGAAAGTAATTGTGGCAGGATTTGTCATGCTTGGGATTAATACTCTTCAGGAAACATTAGAATTCATCGGAACAAGATATCTAGGAATATTGAATGAAAGCCTTTTCAGCCAGGGAGATAGGTTGCCTATTGATCTGAAAAATGATTTTCAGGTTTTTGACACTTGGTGGGATATGATATTTGACATATTCGGAGTGATAGCCGCATCAATAATTATAGGAATTATCCTCTGGCTAGAGAAACATCACTACAAGCGATGGCTTATGAGAAATATATAGATTAAAAAAAATTTATACTTTTTGTTTTTTTCCGGTTAATCTTCCAGGAGGAACGTATGTTACTATCGTATTGAAATTCGGGCCTTGACGCGAGAGATAATCATAATCAAACTTGCATCTTTCTTCTTTTAGGGCACCTTCTGAAGTATAAATTTTTTGTGTCCTAGAGTAAGGATAATTTACGCCATTTCCCTGTCCTGCCAAATATGTTGTATCTATAATAATGTCTGGTTTATCTCCGGCGGTTTTATTGTATCTAATTTCGTGCATTTCAGTGACTTCTGAAAAAGATTCCTCTGCTCTCTTCTTTGTTTCCTCTAAATCTTTATCACTCAACTGTCTTCCCAAATATAATTTTATTTTATCAACGAGTTTACTCATTTTATTTCCCCCCATTTATGTTGTTACTACAGAGTAATATAACCAATATATAAATGTTTCGGTTTTTGGTGCTTGATCATCTCGAAATATTTATAAATAAGGCTTTTTTCTCAGTATTATTCCCAATATGCATTCAGTTCATTCTGAAACTGGATGTGGAACTACTTCGGTAGGAGGGCAAAATGGATAAGAAGCAAGCTTTAGATGTTGTTCATAATCTAAGAAAGGTAGCTAAACAAAGGAAATTCGTACAGGCAATAGATCTAGTTGTTAATCTCCAGGATCTTGATTTCAAGAAGCCAGAGCATCAAATAGATTTCTATGTGACAATGCCTTATAGTTCTGGAAAAAAGAAATTCATAGGAGCATTAGTTGATGCGGATCTTTTTGAAGAGGCCAAATCTGTCTGTGATATTGTTATTCCTTTGCACCAATTTGATGATTACAAGGATAAAAAAAAGGCTAAGAAGTTAGCTAAGAGAACTGATTTCTTTATTGCACAATCAAATATCATGACAAAGATTGCAGCAACATTCGGTAGGACTTTAGGTCCAAAAAACAAAATGCCTAATCCTAAGGCAGGATGTGTTGTTGCGCCAAAAACAAGCCTTAAACCATTATATGATAAGCTGCAGAAAACAATAAGAGTGCTTGCAAGAAACAAGCCAATATTGCAATTATGCATTGCAAGAGAAGACATGACTGATGAACAGGTTGCTGATAACCTTTATGCGGTGTATGATCAATTGATTCATCATCTTCCTAAGGAAAGGAATAATGTCAAATCAGTGTTCCTTAAGACTACTATGAGTCAGCCTGTAAAGGTGGAGGTATAAAATGAAATCCACCATAAGAAAAGCATCACATATTCCAGAATCAAAATTAAAAGCAGTAGAGCAATTAAGTGCATTGATAGACTCGTATCCTATTGTCGCAATACTTAATCTTGAGAATCTTCCTGCAAAACAATTGCAGCAGATGAAAGGCAAGTTAAGAAAAGAATGCGAGATAAGAATGGCCAAGAAGCCTCTCATCACACAAGCATTGAAGAAATCAGCAAAGAAAGATATTGCAAATCTTACTGAATATTTATCAGGAATGCCTGCATTGCTTTTAACGAAAGAGAATCCTTTCAAGATATTTAAGACGATAAAGAAAAGCAAGAGTTCTGCAGCAATAAAAGCAGGTCAAATAACTCCTAGAGACATAATGCTTCCAGCAGGTCCTACACCGTTTGCTCCAGGCCCAATAATCGGAGAGCTTGGAATGCTAAAAATAAAAGCAGGCATAGAGGCTGGAAAAGTCATAATAAAAGAGGATGTGCATGTTGCAAAAAAAGGTGATGTAATAAAACCGCAATTATCTTCATTATTATTAAGACTGGGCATTGAGCCAATGGAGATTGGCCTTGATCTAGTGGCAATTTATGAGAATGGAGAAATATTGACTAAAGATGTACTTGACATTGATCAGGATGCATTTATGTTAAAGCTTCAGACAGCAGCATCAGAAGCATTGAATCTTGCTGTTGATATTGCATATCCAAGCAATGATACAATAGAATTATTGATAGCAAAAGCATTCAATGATTCAAAATGTATTGCTGTTGAGAGAGATATTTTAGCAGATTTAGTTATTGATAAAATTATAGCAAAAGCAGATGCACAGGCAGCTTCAGTTAAGAAGGCTGCTAATCTAGATTAAAAATAAATTTGGAGGTCAAAAATGGAATATGTATATGCAGCAATGTTATTGCATAAGGCAGGACATAAAGTAGATGAGAGCTCTGTAAAGAAAGTGTTAGACGCAGCAGGTGTTAAGGCAGATGATGGAAGAGTAAAAGCATTAGTTGCAGCATTAGAAGGTGTTAATATTGATGAAGCAATAAAGAATGCAGCAGTCCAGACAGTAGCAGCAGCACCAGTACATGCAGAACACAAACCTGAAGCAAAGAAAGAAGAAAAGAAAGATGATAAGCAATCAGAAGAGCAGTCTGCAGCAGGCCTAAGTGCATTGTTCGGATAAATTTTTTTTTTATTAGATATTTGTGTAGCAAATATTTTGAGGTTATCGAATGTTGAATGAAGTTGAGATCAATAAACTTATCTCAGAAATGAATTCTTTAAAGGCAGAATTAAAGAATCTGCGCTCTAAATACAATGATTTAGATAGGAAAAAAGAAGATCTCTTTAGAGAAAAGAGAAAAATCAGCTCAGACATATTCTCAAGAATAAAGAACGCTAAGGAAAATAAAGATAAAAGAAATTCATTGACAGGTGTTGTAAAGACGACAAAGATGTCAAAAGAAGAGCTTGAAAACAAGATTAATGAAATTGAGAAAGAGATTACTAAATTAAAAGAGGATAAAAAGAAGATTCTTGAAAAATTAGGTGTTGATGATCCCCAGAATCTGAAAAAACAGATCAAGCATCTTGAGTTTAAGATTGAGACAGAAGGATTAACTTTTGAGAAAGAAAAAGAAATAATGAAGGTTCTTTCGAAGATGAAGAAGCAATATGAATCAGCAAAAGATGTTGATAATATTGAGAAAACACTTCATATAAAGTTCAGGGATGTAAGAAATTTGCATCAAGAACTAGATTTGACTAAAAAGATAGTTCAGCATTCAGCAAAAGAAAGCCAGAAGCATCATGTTGAGATGATTGAATCAAGCAAAGAGATTGATGAGCTGAAATATAAAGAAGCTGAATATGAAGAAAAAATAGGAGCAATAAAAGCAGAGATCCATGCATTGACAGAGCAGCTTGATGCAAAGAATGCACAGATAGATGAAGTAAGGAAGGTTTTGCATGAGAACAATGTCCAGTTGAAAGAGGATGTTGACAAGCAGAACAAGGAAATTCTTAAGCAGAAAGATGAAGAAGTCCAGGATAAACTAAAGAAAGGAAAGAAGCTTACTACTGAAGATCTTCTAATATTGCAGAGGACAATGAAAGGTTAATATTTTTAAATCAAACACTATTTCTTAAAATATGGCCTTATACTTTATAGGCATCGGACTTAATGATGAGAAAGACATCACAGTAAAAGGATTAGGGATTGTGAAGAGATGCAAATATGTCTATCTTGAATCCTATACATCAATATTGCAGGTTCCTGTTTCTGCTCTAGAAGAATTCTATGGAAAGAAAATAATCATTGCAAACAGGGCAATGGTTGAGATCAAGAGCAATGAAATAATCAATGATGCAAAACAGGATGATGTTGCATTTCTTGTCATTGGAGATATATTCGGGGCAACAACACATTATGATCTGTTGTTAAGAGCTAAAAAAGAAAATATTAAATGTGAATTTGTCCATAATGCATCTGTGATGAATGCAATCGGCGTTGTCGGCTTAGAATTATATAAGTATGGAAAGACGACATCTATCCCATTTCCAGAAAAAGGCTTTAAGCCAGAAACATATTATGATGTCCTGAAGATGAACAAGGAGAATGGTTTGCACACATTGATATTGCTTGATTTAAGGCCTAGAGAGCAGAGATTTGTCACAGCCAATCTAGGAATACAATATCTATTGGAGATAGCTGCGACACGCAATGATAATATATTCGATGAGAACACAATGGTTGTCGGATGTGCAAGAATTGGTGGCGATTTCCATATAAAATACGGAAAAGCAAAAGATCTCCTGAATCATGACTTCGGCAAGCCATTGCATTGCATCATAGTTCCTGGCAAATTGCATTTTGTTGAAGAGGAAGCATTGAAGCAGTGGGGATAAATATATAAATCTGATAATATTCCTATAGCTTATGTTCACAGAATATGCTACTATAAGCAAGATTCTGAATAAGAATACAAATGATATAAATGATCTGTTTAATTACGGGAAGGCAAACAGTATTAATTTTGAGAAACTATCTAAAACAAGATCCTATAAAAGATCGATGCAAAGATTGGATTTGCGTAAAGCATATATGGATGATGCAAAGATAAATAAATATGCTGATTTGCAAAAGGAATTTGTCATTTAAAACCAATACTTTTATATACACTTATTGTTTTCTATGGTCTATCAAGGGGTTTTTACGCCCAAGTATATATCACGAATATGAACAATATATCGAGTATCTACTTCTAGTAAAGATTCCTACGGAGGAATAAAATGGAACGAAGCTTTAGGCCAAGATCGTTTGGTCCAAGAGAAATGCATAAGGCAACATGTTCTGAGTGCGGTAAAGAGACAGAAGTCCCTTTCAAGCCAACAGAAGGAAAGCCTGTTTATTGCAAAGAATGCTATCAGAAAAGAAAGAGATACTAATAATATCATAATTCTAGATATCATTTATTTTTTTTATTTATTATTTTTCTTAATATGATTTAAATTCATTCCTATGTCTAATATTTATTTTCTATATTGAAAATAATTTCTTTCGCAAACTTTATATATTAGTTCATGTTACCCTGTCTTTGTTGAGTTTAGCTCAACTATGAGCACAGGTGTTTTGAATGAAGAAAAAACAAGAATCAACAGAAAACAACAAAATTGAAGAACAAAAAGACAGAAATCCAGAGATTACACAAGAGCAATTTGATGATCTAACAACAACACTGCAACGTATTCAAGCAGAATTCGAGAACTATAAGAAAAGAATAGAAAAAGAAAATCAATCATTGATCAAGAATGCAAATGCAGATCTGATAAAGCAACTGCTTCCTGTTCTAGACAGTTTTGAATTAGCAATAAAAAACAGCAATGGAAACCAAGAAATTGACAAATTCAAAAAAGGCCTGGAATTAATTTATGCGCAATTATTCAATATTATGGAAGATCAAGGATTAAGGATTATTGATACTAAAAACCAGAAGTTTGATCCATACAAGCATGAAGTTTTATTAGTAAAAGAATCAGGCAAAGAAGAAGATTTTATCCTAGAGGAATTCCAGAAAGGTTATATGCTCAATAGTATTGTGTTGAGACATTCAAAAGTCATGATAGCAAAGCATAAAGATGATAATCAACAAACTGACACTCATGAAGTAAAATAACTATAAATAACAGTATGGCATAAAGCCATACACTTTTGATGAAACTTTTTGTAAAAGTTTCGAGGTTAAAAATGGCTGATGCAAAACAAGCATATTACTTAACATCAGAGGCAATACTGAAATATTTCCTTGGAGTTTCAGATCATATCGATACTTTGATTATGTGCAAATCTTCTGAAGTTACTATTTCAACAACAGATTTCAATTTATATGAAGCATTAGGAAGCATAGAAGTAAGGGATAATTTCAATATCAACAAGCTTATCAAGTTTTTAGAGGCTGTGCATATTGAGCCAGCTCCAAAAAAAGTATTAACTCATGAAAGAGTTGAAGAGTTAAGAAAATTAGCAAGTGAGGTATAAAAAATGGCAGAAGAAGAAATGAGAAAACTAAACTTTGTTATAAATGATGGAGATGCATTTTTTACAAACGAGATGTCAATAACATTCGGGCCGGCGCAATTTGCATTTGATTTCAAAAACATAAGCCCGAGGGTTGATATGAGAAATCAGGATGATACAAAGACATTTGTGATGAAACATAATGTGATATTGATAGAGCCTTTTCAGATAAAACAATTTGCAAAGGTATTGAATGATGCTATAGTAAGATATGAAATGGAATATGGCAATATTGAACTGCCTGCTCCTATAAAAAAAGCAGAGCAAGAACTACAGAAGCTAGTAAAGAAGCAAGATACAATAAGCCACGATGTTCCGTCATACTTTGGTTAGGAGGTAATTAAAATGGGAAAAATAATCGGTATAGATTTAGGTACGACTAACTCTGGAGTAGCAATTCTTGAGGCTGGTAAGCCAAAGATAATCCCCTCAGCAGAGGGCATGACATTGTATGGAAAAGCATTTCCGAGTGTTGTTGCATTCACAAAAACAGGCGAATTGCTGGTTGGAGAGCCTGCAAGAAGACAGGCTGTAAGTAATCCAGATGGAACAATTATGGCTGCAAAGAGAAAAATGGGCACTGACCATAAATATAAGATGAATGGAAAAGAATACACTCCACAACAGATCTCTGCCTTTATTCTGCAAAAGATCAAGAAGGATGCAGAAGCATTTTTAGGTGATAAGATAACAAAAGCAGTCATTACTGTTCCAGCTTATTTTGATGACAATCAAAGACAGGCAACTAAGGATGCAGGAACAATTGCAGGCCTTGAAGTTGTAAGGATCATTAATGAGCCGACAGCAGCAGCATTATCTTATGGGTTGGATAAAGAGCATGCACATAAGGTTCTGGTATTTGACTTTGGAGGCGGAACTTTAGATGTTACAATAATGGAATTTGAAGAAGGTGTTTTTGAAGTAAAGAGTACATCTGGAGACACACAACTCGGTGGAACTGATATGGATAATGCGATTGTTGATTTCTTATTAAAAGAATTCAAGAAACAGGACGGAATTGATATAAGTAAAGATAAGGTGGCAATGCAAAGATTAAGAGAGGCTGCAGAAAAAGCAAAAATAGAGTTATCAACAGTATCAGATACAGAATTGAATCTTCCTTTCTTGACAGCAAACCAAGAAGGGCCCAAGCATTTCACTTACAAATTGACCAGAGCGAAACTTGAACAGATTATTGAGCCAATAATTAAGAAATGCAAGCATCCGATTGAGCAGGCATTGTCAGATGCAAAGCTTTCTGCAAAAGATATTGAGAAGATAATCTTAGTAGGGGGACCTACAAGAATGCCTATGGTGCAGAAATTTGTAGAAGATGTAACAGGCAAAAAAGTAGAAAGAGGAGTTGATCCAATGGAGTGTGTTGCATTAGGAGCAGCAATCCAGGCAGGAGTTCTAGCAGGAGAAGTTAAAGATGTTTTGCTTTTGGATGTAACGCCATTATCATTAGGCATTGAAACATTAGGTGGAGTTTCAACAAAACTCATTGACAGGAACACAACAATCCCGACAAAGAAATCCCAGATATTTTCAACAGCTGCAGATAATCAGAATGCAGTAACAATACATGTATTGCAAGGAGAAAGACCAATGGCACTAGACAATAAAAGTCTAGGAAGATTTGATCTGATAGGCATCCCGCCAGCCCCTAGAGGCATTCCACAAATCGAAGTTAGCTTTGATATTGATGCAAATGGAATAGTTCATGTTGCAGCAAAAGATCTCGGGACAGGAAAAGAGCAATCAATAAGGATTACTGCAACGCAAAAACTTAGTGAAGAAGAAATTGAGAGAATGAGAAAAGAGGCAGAGATGCATGCAGAAGAGGACAAGAAGAGAAAAGAAGAGATAGAAATAATTAATGAAGCTGATGCAGTTGTCTATACTTCAGAAAGATTGTTTGAAGATATGAAAGGAAAGGTCAATGATTCAAAACTCGATGATGTAAAGAAAGAGATTGATGAGTTGAAGAAATTGCTAGAAGAGAAAAAGACATCTGAAATCAAAAAGAAGCTAGAGCATGTAAACAAGAAGATGCAGGAATTAAGCATTGAGATGTATCAAAAGGTCTCTGAGCAGGCAAATAAGTCTGCTGAGGAGCAACAGCAACAATCTGAAGGGCCTCCTCCAGATGAAAACATAGTTGATGCGGAGTACACAGAAAAAACAGAAGAGAAGAAAAAGAAATAACAGCGCCTTTTACAGAAAGGCGTAACAAAAATTGAGTCAATTTTTGTATAGTCAAAATATCAATTTTTGACACGTCAAAATTGAGGCACAAGGAATAAATATTCCTGCGCACAAGAAACTCTTCAGAGTTTCTTTGCGGTTCAATCTTTGATTGAAGCCCTCTAGTAATATTTTTTTTTTATAAAAAGAAAATAAATGCAAAGAAATAATTGAGTAATCTTTATAATCAAAAGGGAAATCTCATTCAAAACAAATAGGGAGGAAGAAAAATGGGTTAGTGGGACTTCAACGAAGTTGAATGTCGCACACTCGCAAAGAAACTTATGTTTCTTGCGCACAAGAACGCAAGTTCTTTGTGTTTACTCAATTTTTTCGTAAAAAATTGGCTGACAAGGATTACTATAAGATATTAGGAGTTGATAGAAATGCCTCTAAGGAGGAGATCAAGTCAGCTTACAAAAGATTGGCAAAGAAGTTTCATCCTGATGTCAATAAGGATCCTAATGCGACGGAAAAATTCAAGGAGATCAATGAAGCTGCCTCTGTTCTAGGTGATGATAGCAAGAGACAGCAGTATGATCAATTCGGTGCTGATTTTGAGAGAAGATATCATCAGGACTTTTCAAGAGAGTTCTCTGGATTTGATTTTGAAGACCTTGATTTCGGTGATCTGTTCGAGATGTTCTTCGGAGGATCATTCAGGGAGCCTAGATCAAGAAAGCATAGAGGCAGGGATTTAAGATATGATATCGAATTATCTTTAGAAGAGGCAGCAAAAGGCATTAAGAAATCAATTGAATTGCACAAGCCTGAATCATGCAGTGAATGCAATGGCAAAGGCGGTGATGATTATGAATCATGTAATGAGTGCAATGGCAAGGGCATTAAGAGAGTGACTCAAAGAACTCCTTTTGGAATATTCCAGAGTTCTGTAACATGCAGGAAATGCGAAGGCAGAGGAGAGATAATAAGGAATGCTTGCCCTGAATGCCATGGAAAAGGCATTGTTAATAAGAAAAAGACTCTTGAAGTAAGCATCCCTGCTGGTGTTGATACAGGAGCGCAATTAAGGATCCAGGCAGAAGGTGAAGCAGTGAAAAATGGTGTTGCTGGTGATTTATATATTTTCATTCATGTTAAAAAACATAAATACTTTGAGAGACAAGGAGATGATATTATTCTTGAAATTCCATTAACAGTATCTCAGGTAATATTAGGAGATACTGTTGAAGTGCCAACACTTCAGGGAGAGGCAGAGCTTAAGATTCCTAAAGGAACACAGCCTGATACTATATTCAGGCTTAAGGGAAAAGGCATTAAGCATTTGAATTATTCTGGTGCAGGTGATCAATTAGTAAAAGTCAATGTTAAGATTCCTGAAAAACTTTCAAAAAAGCAAGAGCAATTAATAAAAGAATTTTCTGAGATATCAGAAAAGCCTAAATCATTGTTTGATAAAATATTCCGATAAATATCAAATAAAAAAATCATAGTCACTTATTGATAACTAAAATTAATATATCATTTTGATACTAGCAGCTAACCAAAAATGGCTATTTAATAAGGTATTTTTCACTTATTAATAGAAAACTTTAAATACTACTTGTTGTTTATTTTTCTTATAATTAAAATAATTAATTAGGGTGATTGAACATGAAAAATTATCTCTGGATTTTAAGTATAATAATAGTGGTTTTTTTGGCAACAGCCTGCAAGCCAGCTGTGAATACAGCTCCAAATATAACTATAGACGGGGCAATAATAACACCTAGCAATGCAACTGTAACAAATGTAACAACAACCAAGCCTACAACTGCAGAGCCTGATTATGGCAATGCATCAATAAAGATCACAGGAACAGAAGGTGATCTGATGAAGATTAATCTTAAGGCTGATGATCCAGACAATGATAAATTAGAGTATGATTATACTAAGCCATTCAATGATAATGGGTTGTGGCAGACAGAGGATGGAGATGCAGGAAAATATCTTGTGACAGTGACAGTGTCTGACGGAAAAGCAAAAACATCTGCTGATGTATTAGTTATCATTAATCCATCAAACAAAGCTCCAGTGATTGACTGCAATGATAATGTAAAGATAAAAGAAGGGGACACAGTTGAATTGAAATGCAACTTCTTTGACAAGGAGAATGATCCATTAATGATAGAATATTCAGGATGGATGACTTCCCCAACATATACAACAAATTTTGATTCATCAGGAGATCATAAGGTGTTTGTAAGAGTCTCTGACGGAACACATAATGTTACAAAGACAATCGATATAGAAGTCGATAATGTAAACAGGGCACCGTTATTCTTGAGCAAACTAAAGGATCTGACTGTTGTGGAATCAGATATTGTAACATTGCAGCCTAATGTGAGTGATCCTGACAAGAATGAATTAAGCCTAACATTTTCAGAGCCATTCAACACTAAAGGTGTATGGAAGACAAAGATAGGAGATGCAGGAACATATCCTATTACAGTGGTTGCATCAGATGGCGACCTGACAACAAAAGAGACATTCACATTGACAGTAAAGATGCTTAATACAGCACCTGTAATGAAGACAATTGCAAATGTTACAGTAGATGAAGGAGATGTTGTAGTATTCAAGCCAGATGTTGTTGACAGGGAAAAAGACACAATAACAGTAACTTATACAGGATGGATGAAAAAAGACACTTACACAACAACATATGATGATGCATTCCCAGACGGATGTGATAAGGCAGGATGCTCAGCAACATATAAAGTAACTGTAACAGCAACAGATGGCCAATATCCGGTGAGCCAGGATGTGTATGTGACAGTAAACGACAAGAACAGGCCACCTGTCTTTGTAACACCATAATTTTTTTTATTCTTCTTTTATGATAAGAACATATTTTGTCAAGCCGCATCAGGAATTAAGTTTAGAATCCTTGCTGAAAGATGCTGATGTTTTGTCCGGGAGTGATAAGGTTATATTTGATGTTGCTGATATAAACACTGATATATATGGATTGATTAATCTGGGAATGATCTTTGTATATAATTCACTGGCAAAGTCATTAGGATGTGCTCCTAAAGAAGTAAGTTCTGCAATTCCTCTTGAGCCTAATGCAGGATATAATGATTTAGTTATTGATTTGATGGATAGAAAAATTATTAATGTAGATTATAAGAAATATTCTAATAATACAGGATTCATAATAAGTCCTATTGCAAAAAGCTATGATCTTATAGATGAAATAATAGCAGATTTCAAGAAGAAGCAGGAAATAGTTGATGAGGAATATGAATGGTTGCATTATCCTAAGAAGGATTTTCTTAATGAAGGCCCATTAAGCGAAATCACAAGTTTCCATTTCCAAAAATTCATGGAATCAAAAGATATCTACGAGTATGTAATTAAAGAAACAATAGGAAGCTATGTTGCAATAGGATTCTACATAATGTTGACATATATTGATAGACAAAAAGGTATTGCTCCCAGAAGATTCAAGATAATCAATGAAAAAGAATTAGAAGATATTTCTCCAGATTATCTTAGATTATTAAGAGAAATAGAGAGATTAAGTAAAATTTCCTAGAGTTGATTGGTTTTTCCCTATTTTGACTATTTTTTCAGTGTATCCTTCCTTTTCTTTGACATCAAAATCATATTCTTCATCCCCGTGAATCAGCGGTATTCCATAGACTCCGTCAAATCCTGGTTTGACTCTGATTTTTCCTTCTCTATTTGCTAGGATCACATGGCTGAATCCTTCATCAACAACCTTCTTTAATTCTCCTAAATCTGCATTCAACAAGATATTGAATTCATTATGGAATCTTGCTATTAAGTCATTATATGTCTTCCAAGCTTTTTTAGAGGCTAGAGGATATTTGTAATAGCCAGATATGAGTTCTGTCAATGGCATTATTGAATAGGATTCTTGTACATCATCATAATTTCCTTCCGGCCTGTCTGCTAATTCTTCAACTCTTGCAGAAACTCCGATTGTCATCTTTGATTTGCATACAGGACAGATATTATGGATCTTTTCTGCATCAGCAGGATTCATGACAATATTGCAATTCCTATGTCCAGTAAAGTGATATTTGCCATATCCTGGATCAACCTCAATAGTTCCTGCCAATTCTTTGTTTCTTATTGAATTAATTAAATTATTATAAGAGATATTTTTCATATTGAATAATGTTGCCTCTCTTCCTATACGCCAAGGCCAAAAACTATGAGAGTCAGAATTGGATACAAGAGCATACTGCCTCCAATCCTTAACTCTATAAATCATTCCAGGATCAGCACTGATGCCTGTTTCCAATGCATGAATATGCTTTGTTTGATCCTTGAAACATTCCTTGACTGTATTATATCCAGTCATCTCTCCGAAAATCGAGAACCATGGAGTAAGGCAATGTGCTGGGATGACTTCTATTTCATCGCTGATTTTCTTCAATTCATAGACAAATTCATCGCACGGAATCTTGAATATAGGCCTTCCATCATAGTCCACGCGTCCATGTTTCTTCAGATATTCAGTTATCTGGTCTACAACCTCAAGACTTGGTGCAAGGACAACATTATGTATCCTTCTTCCTCTTCCTTGGTCAGAATAGATCAGAGAGATTTCTGTTGTCAGTATGAACCTTTGATTGCCTGAACTGACATAAATGCCTTTTTCTTCCTGATGCTCTTTGAGATTGCTCTTCAATTCCATAATCCATTTCGGATGTGTAAAATCACCTGTCCCAAGAATATCAATGCCTTTGATCTTTCCATACTTCTCGAGATTCTTAATATCAAGATCCTTTGAACAAGCCCTGCTATATTTAGAATGAAGATGGAAGTCAGCTATCTGCATAATTGATGTGGAACTATGAGATTTATATATTTGTTCATTTATTTCTTTTTGGTTTACTTAATTCCCAAAATACTTTAAACTGTTTCTTATGAAAATTTGCTAGATCATTATTTTTTATTATTATAAAATAAGGAGTGTCAGACCAGATGCTAATCCTAATAAAATCTCCATAAATTACAGTATATGTTTGTGATGTAAATTTTTTTGGTAGATATAGTATTTCACTGTTTTCATTTCCTACATATTTCGAACCTTGTACTACAAGTACTTTTTCTTTGATGTGTTTTTCTTTTAGCATGCGTAAAAATTGTTTTAACAAAACAGGAACATATTCTTTGAAATGCCCTTATTCGCCCATAACATATATTGTCGAATCAGTATTCAACATGTGCATAATTACAGTCCTAAAACCTTGCAATCCACGATATACTTCAACATTTGTTTCATCTTTTTTTGGATTCCTTAGTTTATTGAACTCAGGTATTATTTGTGATAATTCATGTTTTAGTGTTTCAACATAAATAATCTAATTTATAATCACCATTCTTGGAAGAACAGAATTAAAATGCCTCGTATAGGCAATACCTTTTCAGGAACGGCAGGAGGATAAACTTTTGCTTCTCGAATGATAACAAACCTTTAAATACCACTCTGGCATGATTAACCCATGCTTGAATATCTGTATACGCATAAGGGGAAATATTATTCCGGACAGGGACTGAGCTATGTTGAAGAATTGAAAAAGCGACGACTCCATCCAAGGACTTTTCCCAAGAAAGACTTGTTATGTTTCTTTGTACAGACACCCAGCGAAGCCGAGATTCAGCAGATGGCCAAGGATTTTGATGTTGAGGAGAAATATTTCCATAAATTCAAGACAGAAGCAAGATCTGTAAGGTATTCATTTGATCCATTGATATTCGGAATGACTGACTATATTACTGAGGAGAATGGCAAGATACATATCGCACATCTGTTGATGGTGATAAAGCACAACGTGCTCCTCATGATTGTTGCAGAGCAGTCAAAATATTTCAAGGAGCTGTTCGATACAGTCATAGATAAGGCAAAGAAGAGGAAACTGAAATCAGAGGCATACATACTATACGAATTCTTACATCAGGATACCAAAGAGAACTATGATGTCTTGGAGAGCATTGACGACAGATTAACTGATCTTGAAAAGAATATCATAAGCCACACAAAAGAGGAGAAGTCCATGCTTCAGGAGATAATGTCGCAGAAAAAATACCTCATTAAGATGAATAAGAGATTATGGACAAGTTCTAAAATCATATTCACAATAAAAAAAGATCTCACAGCACTCAAGTTGACCCGTGAAGAGCAGGGATTGCTGGATGATATCTATGATACATTAATGCACCAGATAGACTTATTAGAAACACAGAAAGAGACTGTGACAGATCTATTAGCGATCTACACAACCACTCTTAATAATAAACTAGCAGAGATAAGCAATAACTTGAACATTGTGATGAAGAAAATGGCCGCATTGACAATAATCATCATGGTTCCTACGTTGATTGCAGGCATCTATGGGACAAATTTCCATTTTCTTCCTGAAATAACATGGAAATACGGTTATTTATGGCTTTGGGGATTCATGGCATTGGCAGCATTATCCACTTATCTATACTTCCATAAGAGAAGATGGATTTAGAATATTCCTTGTTCTATTAGATCATTGATGATGACTTCATTTATGGGTATCATAGGATATTTCTTATTTATCAGATCATCCTTTGTATACCAAACATAATCTTCAATCTCTGCTCTTGGCTGAATTTCACCTTCTATTGATGCAATATATGCTCTTTGATGTGTATTCCAGTCATGATAGGGTGATTTTGCTGTGTAAGACTTAAAAAACTTGAAGCCTTTTAATTTTACATTAATCTCCTCATGCAATTCTCTTCTTAAACAATCTTCATCAGTCTCGTTCTCTTCAATCTTGCCTCCAGGAGTCCATAATTCTTCATAGCCTCTGCCTTTAAGCAATAGAATCTTATTGTTTTGAATAATGATTGCTGCTATTCTTGTTTTGATCATATTATTAACAATCATAGCCATTTTAAATATTTATCCAAAAAATTTATAATGAAACACAATAAAATAACATTATGAAATTCCTAATCATTGGAGACTTGCATGGAGCAATGCCTAAAATAAAAATAAAGGATTTTGATGCAATCATAGCTCCTGGAGATTTCTGCTCAGATAAAGGCATAAGAGGGGCTTATGCAAAAGCCTATAAGGAATATATCAAGACTCATGATATGAGCAAGGAATGGTGGGATTATTGCGGAAAAAAGAAAGCAAAGCAATATTCAATGAATTCAATAAATAGGGGAAAACAAATATTAAAGTTTCTTGACTCATTCAACAAGCCTGTTTATCTTGTTCCAGGAAATTGGGATTGGACAGAAGGATCAACAACTAATTGGAGATTCATGAATAAGGATTTCTGGAATAAATACATAATGAAAGGCCATAAGAACATTATTGATATCCACAAAAAAATAATTGATATCGGAGAGTTTGCATTCATAGGATATGGCATATGCAATGGTCCAGAATTATTAAGATACAGGCATTATGGAAGATTTCCTAAGAAGAAACATGAGAAAAGCCAAAAGGCATTAAAAAAATTGCTCGCAGAATACAACACGCTGTTCAAGAAAGCGAAGAAGCCAGTAATATTTATCTCCCATAATGTTCCTTACAAAATATTAGATCTTATCAAGGACAAAAAATCAGTAATGCATGGCTATCATTATGGCTCGTTATTGGCAAGAAGAATGGTAATGAAACATAAGCCGTTATTATGCATTGGAGGCCATATGCATGAGAATTATGGAAAAAAGGTTCTTGGAAAAACAACAGTGATCAATTCAGGATTCGGAGCAGATGTAAATACATTAGTTGAGATTAAGAATAATAAATTAAGGATAAGATTTATAAAATAAATATTAATCTTCTTCTTTGTGAACTCAGAGGAAATATTGCTTGAAAAAAGTAAAATAAGACACAGATTGGTTTCGCGGGGTAAAAATTATTCGTGGATTTTCCGTTCTATTGAAGTCTATAAAAAAATTGATTATAAAAAAGCTGATTTGCTGGAGAATTATTATTATCTTATGAGATTCATTGATGATGTTGCAGATGGACAGGCGCAGTTGCCTGCATCTTTCTTCTCAGAGGAAGAATATGTTGATACAAAAATAAATTTTTCCAAAACTCTTTCAAATCCTAAAGATTTTGCTGATTATATGATGATGCGTTCTTTTCAGTCAGCTTATGATTTAGGCATAGATATATCTCTGGAAACTTCTAATATATTAGAATCCATGCTTTTCGATTCCAAAAGAAAAGGGAAATTCATAATTTTTGATGAACAGCAATTAGATCTGCATTATGATATGCTGGATATCAAAGGATGCATAAGCGGTGCATTAAAAATAATGGGTGAGGATTCAAAACTTACTAAAGATATACTCCCGCTGGGTAAAGCCTCGAGGATTTATTATGATACAAGAGATATCAGAGAGGATATTTCTCAAGGGTTTGTAAATATTTCTAAAGAAGATTTAAGCTCGTTTAATGTAAATATAGATGATATTCTGAGAAATGACATCAAGAGATTGATGATGCATCGTGCAACTGTTGGCGTGGCTAAATTATTAGAATATCATAGACCTAAGGATATGAAATTTTTAACTAAACTGACATTGATTTTTGGGTATGAGCATCCTTCGAAAAAGTATTTTAATAATGTGTTAAAACATAATTTTTATAAATAATGCCGATACTCTTTTATATAGCAGGGTGATACAATGAGAATGTTTGCAATAAAAGGGATGTTTATAACAGTCATAGCAAGTTTTTTCCTGATAATAATGGGCTTGTTATATTTCATGTTCACATTATGGATAGTAAAGATAGGGGCATCATTCATTCTGCCAGAAATGTGGAAATCAGGAAGCATACAAGGATCATTCATAGTCCTTGCAGCAGCATTAATGTCAGCAGGATCAATGATCGCATCATCAATGCAGAGAGGATAAGTAGCCTTTCTCTATTTTCAGTTGTCTATCCAGACTTATTAATTTTCCTGCATACATATGCTTTAATTCTTCTTTTGCAGTCTCATATAATCGAATGCCTTTTGAATTAATTTTAGAATCCAGAAAAATCTTTTCTAATTCAGCATTATATAATTTAATATTTTCTGGATCATAGAATGTTATTATGCTTTTTGGCTTAAAATGTTCATGATGATTTTCCTGTAACCTTGCAAAATAATTAGTAATGTCGCTTATTATGAATTTTTTTATTGTGCTGGCGTAATATTTTTCCTCTAAATCCTTGTAAGGATGATATTTTTTATGCTCTATTTCAGTCAATCCATAAATCTTATCATTCAGGAGAAATGTGCTACTTGGATTGCTTAAATACAAGTGATTTATTTTCTGTTCAGAATATTTGTTATCTAATAAAAATATTTTATTGTCGCCTACTTCAATGAAATCAATTGTTATTTCATTTTTTATGTGATGTATCTTAGGCTTTACATCATCATATGATTCTCGGATTCTACTTAATAAGTAATTTAAGGTCTCCTGATTCATTTTATTCCTCAACAAACAATGATTCCGTCTTATTCATGTCTGATAAGAACCCTTCTCTTTTTAAATCTTCTAGTATGAACATCTCCTGCTTTACTTGGATATTGAATTTCTCTAGCTGTTCATTGAATTTATGATAATCATTCAAATCCCTGAATATAGCCTCGACAAGAAAATCAAATCCGTTATTTATCTTGAATATTGAATTCACATTTTCGTGCATCATAACGAAATTCTTGAACTCTTCTCTTGAATCTCTTGATATCCTGTAGAGTACATTTACCTTAATATCAAATCCTAGTTTCCTGAAATCAAGCAATGTTGTATGTTTCTTGACCAATTCCTTTTCATAATCCCTGAGCTTGTCAAAAATCGTGCTTACAGGAATGCGGGTTATTCTGCTTATCCTGGTCAGATTCTCACGAGCATTATTCCTAAAAAACGACATTAACAGAACATCTTTCTTTGTTGCAAACTTCATTTTTACACCCCCCATCCGGACTATTTACATAGAATAGCGCTTCAGGATTATAATAGTTTTTTATGAAAAATCCTTGAATGCTTCAGGAAAATCCTGAACTAAGGGCATATTTAGGCTAATATGTGCTTATTTAATAAATCCCTGAAGCAGCCAAATCTGAAACAGAGCCAAAAAACATATAAATAAGAGAATGTAGTAGTAGTGTGGAAAAGAAAGGCAAAACTAAAATCATGGCAGTCCTCAGGCACACTCACACAAAAAAATCAATCCTCATATTAACAATACTATTAATAATTGCATTAGTGTTTTTTGCATATAGTGCATATACAACATTGATCAGCGAAGAATTAAGATTATCTATTATGCCTGATTTTGATTCTTTCTCATTGATGTATGGTCAATCAAAGGAATTAAGTGTTGAAATTGGTATCTATAAGAAATTCTTATGCAAGGCAGAGTGCAATTATGAATTCATGGATTTATCAGAAAATAAATTGCTGGAAACAGGGACATTTAGTGCGCAAAGCAGAGTCATAAGAAGCAAGGTGATGGCTGAAACCAAGGGATACGGAAAAAAGCTTTTTCAGTATACAGTCAATTGCAATGTGATTCCGACAAGCACATGCAGGGAAAACAATTCCTATCGAAGGAGAAGCACTTTTCTGATGAATTATGCACCAAATAAGGAGCAGTCGATATTAATAGAAAATATTGGACAGGACTATAAGTCCGCGACCGGGCAGATTGATAACCTTAAGTATGCACTTCAAAGAATAAATGCAATTCATGAGCTGAAGAATGTTAAATTTGATTATTTCATTTTTGATGAATCAGCCTTAGCAACTATAAATAATTTGATCAATCAATCAGTGGAATATTGGGGTGATTATGATTATGAAAATTCCGAGAAAACACTTATTGGAGCTTCAACCATGCTATCTGAAATCAACAATATTGTAGCTGGCGAGTTAATAAAATCAGAGATTACAGTGGCAATGCATAATGATGCTATTGGCAGACAGGCATCAATGATTGAGAAATCAAAAATATTAAGAAGCCTATTGGGCTATTTTCCTGATGCTACATCAGAAGCGGCAATATCGTTAATAAATGCAAATACTGTGTTGCTTGAAAAAAAGGATTTTGAGAATTATGAGAAACTAAATCTTTCCAATGCTGAGTCCCTGATATTGCTGGCCTCAGATAACATGTTCAATTATTCTAGGCAAAGCAGCAGCGATTATCTTGATATTTATGTAGTGGAAAGTCTTTCATGCCTTGTGCTTAAATGCAAGTCTGGGACAGAAATATACAATGCAAACAAGGCAAAAGAACTCTATTATTCAAATGATTTGAATACAAGCAGTTATATTGTCATGGATAAATGCGAATTAATAAATAGCACTTTTAAGCTGCTTGAGCAGGCAAAGGCAATCACTGCTGCCAATAGGCAGAGAGCGAATGCAACAGTGTTAAAGAATGCAGTTGAAGAGGAGTCCAAACATATATACTCAATGATCGGGGGCATGAAGAAGTATGATATTCCGACAATAAATGAGCGGAGCATATATTATCTTGACAGAGTCAAAGTGGATAAAGCAGAGAATGTAAGCACATCATATACGGATTTTTATGATCTTTCAGTAATCAACATTAGCAAGTGCTATCAGAATGATTCAAGCATGGTTATAGATGAATTAGACGCAGGATATGCAGAATTACCTACAGTTAATAGATCATCAGGAACCCGGGCGGAATTGACTATGAAGCAAATTTGCTGCATTAAGAATAATTGTGATGTCTGCAATAATAATCACGATGATTTTCCATTAATCCTGCTGCATGGACATTCTTTTAATACGAAGAATTCTGCATTCCAGTCAACAGATATATTCAATGATATGGAGGATGCTTTTGTTGAGGATGATTATATAAGCTTAGGCGCCTTGAAGAGCAAAATTCCTGATTTAATATTAGCTGATTTCGGAAGATTGCTTATAAAACCTACGTATTATATTGAGTCATATAATGATGCCTTAGGAATAAAATTTATAGAGGGAAAACAGGGAAACATTGATACATATGCATTAAGGCTTAAAGAGCAGATTGATGAAATAAAAAAATATTCTGGAAAACAGAGGGTTGATATAGTGGCACATTCTATGGGTGGCCTTGTTGTTAGGAGATACATGCAGATTTTTGGGGATTCAAGCATTAACAAATTTATCATGATAGGAACCCCTAATAGGGGCATAGATAAAGCAACCTTTGATTTCTGCAAACTTTATGGAGAAAAGAATGAATGCAATGATATGAAAGAGAATTCATTATTTTTGAATAAACTGAACTCAGAATCGTTGAATCATCCTGAGACATATTCGGTTATTGGAATCGGATGCGGCATGAGCGGAAAAGATGGAGATGGAGTTGTAATAAAAGAGAGTGCTGAATTTTTGAATAATTATTATGTTACAGGAACATGTAAAGTGCCCGGATCAATGCATGGCCAGATTGTTGATCCAAAGAAATATCCAGAGATTTATAAGTACATTTTGGGGATGCTAGAATGAATTACAGGAAATTAGCCCTAGCTTTCTTGATATTAGCAATTGGTATCTCTGCTAATTTTATTATGTCTGATGTTCTGGAAAATATTAATAGGGGTTTTGCTGTATGGGATTTGATGCACTTTCTTTTTCCTTTAAGGCAATTTTATTCCCTAATATCAGAAACTTTTCTTGTCATTGCAGTAATGATATTTTTATTTTATGTTTGTCGTTACAGGAAATATGATTATGTTCCATATTATTTGATAATGATAGGCGCATTTTATTTCATTAGAGCAGTGTTATTGCCTTTAACTCCAATACCATCACCTTATAATTATGATTATGGATTCCTTTATGCGTTATTGCCCCAGCATGGAACATTCCCTTCTGGACATGCAGGAATGGTGTTCTTGTTTTTCTTCATGACAGGGGATAAGGTATTGAGATATGCATTGTTGATGTTTGCAATTGCAACAGTTTTCTTCTTGATAATTTCAAGAGGCCATTATGCAATAGATGTCATCGGAAGCATAATGATCACGTATATAATGGCCAATGTATATAAGATGAGAGATTACGCCGACGCTCGGATTACCACTAAACTTTTGAAAAAAGTTTAATCAAAAAAGGTCGCAAAAAGCGACAATAGATACGCCGACGCTCGGACTTTCTCACTGATGTTCGAAGGTATTTCGCTCTTCGAGCATCAATATTTGAACCGAGAAGCCTTTTGGCAGCAGTGTTCGAGACTGCCGCAATACCAGGTTATGCGACGTCGGCAAATGCGACTGCCGGGACTTTCATGAGATTCTCACATTACCGAGGGACTTTCGCGAAGCGAAATGTCGCTCACTTTTTACGAGATTCCCAAAAAACTTTGTTTTTGGGCACAAGAACAAAAGTTCTTTGTGTTTTGTAAAAATCTCTTTTGAACCCGGGTCACGACCTTGGGAGGGTCGTATTTTACCGCTATACTACAGTCGCACAATACACAGAAATCGAGTAATTTTATATATTTGATGGATTAGGAATAATTTTTTAAATCAATTGATTATCCTATGTCCATGGCAAATGAGCTAAATTGGATAGATAAATTTGATGAATTAGAATTATATGAGTATTACTATAATGTTTATGTAGTAAGATCTAAAAACGAATCTATTGACGAAATTCCTAAAGAAACTTGGACCGAACTTGGACAAAAAACCTATGAACAGATTGAAGGTCTCTTAACTGAAAATCAATCAAAAAAAGCATTCTCACCAATATACTCAAAAAATAGTATCACTTACTTCACATTTCAGGACATAAATTATTCTCATGTCAATGGTGGCGAGTATCTTCATATAAAAATTGAGAGGGATAAACCCATAGGTGTAGATTAATGAGAGCTAATGGAACCGTATTGGAGAATTGCCCTTTCTGTGGCAGGCAGGCATTGATAAAGAATCCTCAAGGAGTTGCAGTGTGCAATGCACATAAGGATACTTATCTTAAATTAAAGTGCATATGCGGCCAGCCTTTGGATGTTATGAATGGAAAATACGGAAGTTATGGAAATTGCCTTAAATGCGGCAACATGAGCATAAAAAAGGCTCTAGAGATCAATGATACATTAAAACCAATGCCTGCAAAGACTACAATAACTGATAATGATCATAAGCCGATTAATACAATTATAAGATCAGATGATCCTGATTATTTCTAAAAATATATAAATGCATCCGAATAATGATCAATATGGATGTTATTTATTCTGCTCAAGAGAATGAGATCACAGAGCATTATATTTATCTAAGATTAGCCAAGAAGTCAAGAGATAAAGAGAATAAGAAAGTTCTTGAGAGATTAGCTGCTGATGAATTGAGGCATTATGGAATATTAAAAGAGCATACTAAAAAGGATTTTTCTCCTAAGCATTTTAAGGTTTTTTTATACTCATTATTTGCAACATTATTTGGAATAGCATTTACTATTAGATTAATGGAAAAAGGAGAGGAATATGCGCAGAAGCTATATTCAGGGCAGAAGATCAAGGATTTCAAAATACTGCTTAAAGATGAGCATAGACATGAGAATGATTTGATAAATATACTGAAGGATTCTAGAGTTGAATATGCCGGATCAATTGTCCTAGGATTGAATGATGCATTAGTTGAATTGACAGGAGCATTAGCAGGCTTGAGCTTAGCAATAGCAAATGGGAAACTGATTGCGATAATCGGCGGCATCACCGGATTTGCAGCTGCAATGTCAATGGCTGCATCATCATATCTTTCCTCTAAAGAAGAGAAGAATGGCAAGGATGCATTCAAAGGGGCAACATACACTGGCGTAGCTTATTTGATTACTGTTGCATTATTGATACTGCCATTCATATTGATTAACAATGTATTCTTATCAATGATCATTATGTTGTGCATAACAATAACAATTATTGCATTCTACACATTCTATATCTCAACAGCCAAGAACGCAAGATTCTGGCCTAAATTCCTAGAGATGGCATTAATATCTCTTTGTGTGGCAGCCATAAGCTTTGTTGTAGGATGGATTGTTAGGAAGTATATTGGGGTGGAATAGATATGGATATAACAGGACTTCTCGAAGGGGACATTGCATTGGTTGAGGAGTGTCAGAATAGACGTTTAATGGAGCATGGCTTTGTAAGAGATACTCCCATACAGATCTACAAGAAACTTCCAGGCATAACCTGTGTGCAAGTTAGGGGAGCCATCATCGCCTGTCGTGATTATGACCTCGCAAAAATAACTGTCAAAGAATATACAAAGTAAAACTATTATATTGAAAAATCTTGACTGAAACAGAAATATAGACTCTCATATTTTTATATATAGTATTTAATAATATTTAAATAATTGACAGCATTATTTTCAAGAGGGGGATTGAAGGCTCATGACTAATGCACTTCTAGTTTATCCTAGGAATCCGAAAACATTCTGGAGCTATGATGCTGCATTAGAGATAGCTGGAAAAAAATCAATGTTTCCTCCGACAGGCCTCTTAACAATAGCGTCCTATCTTCCTGAAAATTATAAGGTAAGATTAATAGATGAGAATGTAAACAAATTAATGGACTCTGATCTGGAGTGGGCAGATGTTGTGTTAACAAGCAGCATGGGCATTCATAAACAATCCCTGGAAAATATTATCGAAAGATCAAATGCACATCAAAAACCAGTCATGGCTGGAGGACCTTTGCCAACCCAATATCATGATAAAATAAAGGGCAATGCCATATTCTTCTTAGGAGAAGCTGAGAACGGTTTTGTTGAAGAGCTTGATGCAATCATAAAAAAAGACTATGTGGCTGAAAGAGCAGTTATTGATAAGCGAGGCCGATTCAAGTCATTGAATCATACCCCATTACAGAGATTTGAACTATTGGAAAAAACCCTAAAAGATTATCAGGTCATGGCTGTCCAGATAACAAGAGGCTGTCCTGAACATTGCACATTCTGCAATATTGGCTCATTATATGGATATAAAACAAGAATAAAAGAAAAGGGAAGACTGATTGCAGAGCTTGATGAGTTATATAGGATAGGGTGGCGTGGTAGCATAATGATTGTTGATGATAATGTTGCAGGAAACCAGGATGCGTTGATTCCAATATTAAAAGAAATCAGTGAATGGCAAAAATTGCATGAGTATTGTTTCAGTTTTTTTACACAAGCAAGCCTAAGGATCTATGACAACAAAGAATTAATGGAAGTAATTTATCAGGCAGGCTTTGATCAGATTTTTTTTGGTTTAGAGTCGCCATCTATTGAGAGCCTAAGATCTGCTGGTGCGCAAAAAAATATCAAAGAAAAATCTAAAACTGGCATGTCAATGGCAGAAAAAGTCAAATATATTGGTGAAAATTATTTCAAGCCGCAATCTGGATTCATAATAGGGTTTGACAAGGATCCGGATAATATAGATGAAATGATGATTAATTTTATCAGAGAAACAAGGATCAGTGTTGCAATGGTCGGTCCCTTAGGCATACTCCCTGACACTGCAGACTATACAAGGTTTTCCAGAGAAGGAAGGCTGATTAAGGACATAATATATTCTGGCGATACAGGGGTGTTCACAAGACAATTGAGCTATATCCCACATAACAGCAAAGGCCAGGAGATAGGTTCTGATGTGGTGACAAACAAGGTAAAAAAAGTCTTGGAATCAATCTATAGTCCAAAAGAATATTTCTCAAGGACACTTGATTTCATAATCAACAGGAAGAGAAAGCCCCTGTCGATGATGAAGATAAATCCTTTCAAAATATGGGTTGCGCTGAAATCATTCTATACTCAAGGCATAAAAAGCAGTTACAGGAACATATATTGGGATTATCTATGGAAAGTCTCAAGACATGATCTTAAAGATATACCTGATGCGATATCTTATGGTGTCGAAGGCCATCATCTTATAACTATGACAAAAGAGACATTGAAAGTCGATGATGTGAACCGCGACATTGAAAAGATATTGGCTGCAGAAGAACCCAAACATCATGAATACCTAGAAAGATTCAAGAGAGAGTTCAAAGAACTTATAAAAAAACATCGAAGAATTAAAAAAGATTTTAAGCCTGATGTGAATGGTTTGGATAAATTAAAAGATAGGTATTCTAAATTGTTTAAAAAGAAATAAGAACTGCTCCCGCCGAGCTTCTGAAAAAGCTCAACTAACAGAGAATAACAATTCTTACTTCATCATTTCGTTTACATATTTGGCTATAGCAAGAGATGCTGTCAATCCAGGCGAATCGATTCCTACAGCATTTATGAAATTTGGATATTTTGAATCTCTTTCTATCTCGAAGTCACAATGATCTTTAAGCTTAGCCTGAATTCCTGCCTGGTGCAATGTTATGTCCTCAAGTCTGAGATTAGGGAAAAAATGCGAGACTTTTTTCAAGTAATGCTTTTCTTCATGCAGATTGCTTGAATAATCCTCTTTGCCAACATTCACTGTATACGCTGGCCCTATTGTGACAGTTTTCCCGATAACATATTCTCCACCCACAATATCAAATGTTGGAGTTAGATGCACCCCTACTGTTTTCTTAACTTTTTTCTCCTGCAACAATTTCTGGTATTCAGAGAATGAAACCTCTGCAGTTTTTCCTGTATCGGTATAATATCCATATGGTGCAGGATATACGTTCATGCCGTTCATTGATAATTGTGTCTTTGCATCATAAAATTTCGCAGACTCTCCCCTAACAGGATCAATCTCATAAGGACTATCTGGATTAACCATCTTAGCGATTTCATCAGAGTAAAGTCCTGCTGCATTTATTACTATGTCTGTCTCTATGGTTTCAGTTTGATTGTTTGATTCTGTAGTAACTTGAAATTTATTATACGGCGAGATATGAACTACTTTATTGCCTGTAACAAAAAATACCCCATTTCCTTCTGCAAGCCTTTGGAGTGTCCTAACAAAAACTGCTGGTTCAATAATGCCTGTTGATGGGAGATATGCTGCAGAAATTGACTTGACATTAGGCTCCATATGCATGGCTTCTTCGCCAGTTAATTTTCTTGCATCAAGTATGCCATTGTCTAAAGCGGTTTTTAATATATCATCAATATATTCTTCTTCAAGAGAATTTGTAGCTACAACCAGTTTTCCTGTGCGCTTGTGAGGGACATTATGCTCTTGGCAGAAATCATATAATAGTTTATTTCCTTCAACGCAAAGCCTTGCTTTTAATGGAAGTTTTGATTTTGGATAATAGATACCTGCATGGATAACTCCTGAATTTCTTGAAGACTGATTTTCTGCGTTTATTCGCAAGTTTCTCTCAAGTACATATATTTCGGATCCTGATTTTTTCGATATTTCGTATGCTATTGCGCATCCTATTACTCCGCCACCAATAATAGTTATAGTTTTTATCATGGTAATCGCGAAATTATGAGAACACGCGCATTTATAAAGTTTATGATTTAGTTATCATTAAGAAGTGATTAAAGATATGCTCCTGCCGGGTGTTATAGAAAGTTTGAATAAAAGAGTATTGCATCTAACTTACTTCTCTGCGCAAATAATATATGATTCTGAAAAAGGCATCAAAAATATCCATAATCTATTTTTGTGCACCTTAATTGTTATTTTTTTGAAAAATGCGAGCACTTTACGTTCTTTTTTATCTCCTATTATCTTGAGTTCCCTATTGCCATTAACAAATATTGGCAATCGTATTATGACAGGCCTGATAATGACATTATTGAATGAATGTTTTTCTAGCAATTTATATAATTTTTTGTGTGATATTTTCTGCTGTGAAAATCCCTCAACATTTTTTTTTATATCCCATAAACAATGATTTGTCTTTGTTATTATGAATATTTTTCCTTTATCCTTGAGCAGTTTCCTCATTTTTCTTATGAAACCTTCTTTATCTTTTATGTACTCTAATGATCTGACAGCATAAATCTTGTCAAATTTTTCTGTAATTCTAATTTTCATGATATCTCCATGAATAAAAAATATGTTGCCTGCCTTGCAATAAGATCTTGCTTCATTAATCATTTTTTTTGATATATCCACAGCAATAATTTCTTTGCATTTCCTTGACACAATATTTGTCCATTTTCCAGGACCACACCCTATCTCGAGTATTTTCTCTGTCTTTTTAGGTTTAAGATATTTGAGCAAGAATTGTTTTGTTAAGGAATAATCAAACAATGCAATATTACTGTTCTCCCATTGTTTTTCTCTATAAAGAACTGATGCATTATCCCAGAATTTCTCTATATATCTCATTCAAATGCCTAGAATTTTAGATATTATATGCGTTTTGGATTCCAATTCTATTATCTTAATAGAGCTGCCTATAATCACAATCTCAAAACAACTAAGTGAAGAAGGCTGACTATATACCATCTTATCATTATTCTTTCCGAAAATCATCCTCTTATGCAATAATATACCATCATATAACCCTCTGAAAGATCCACGCAAAACGGCAGATATTGATTCGTGTCTGCTACTGACGCTAAAACTTCTTGTCAATCCAGTCTCATGTTTTAATATAAGCTTGATCTGGGTACGTATTGCTTGTACAGTAAACTGTGCAGCTTTCTTTATGTTAAAATGCTTAAAGAACAGGTATATGGTATTCTTGAACATAAAATAAAAGAATTTGTTAATATCATCACATATTATATCTCTGCACCCGCCACTCTTCGCTGTCTTATGATATGTAAGTGCTTCAGGATCAAAATAGAGTTTGCCTATCTTTGATGCTTTAAGACCAAGGTCTGTTTCCTCTCTATAATAATTGCCATTATATGCTATATCTCCTCCCTGTATCTTTAACAGTGTAGATCTTCTAAAGGACATATTGCCTCCTTGAAGAAACGGGACAAAACTTTTTGGGAGGTATATCTTTTGCCTAGCATCTGTAATTCTATAATGGGATTTTATCCTGCCATTTTTTATGAATGCAAGTCTTTTCACTGGCTTAATGACAGGCATCATTTTCCTGCCTTTTTCTATAACCGGTCCGCCTACTCCGACTATTTTAGTGTTTTTATAATGTTTAACTAACTTTTTTAACCAGTCTCTGTGTGCGTATCCATCATCATCTAGAAACGCCACTATATCTCCAGAAGCGTTGAATATTCCAGCATTTCTAGATGCAACTACGCCCGCGTGTGACTTATTTCTTAAGAACAGTATCTTCGTCCTGAAAGGTTTTTTATTAATTCTTATTTTTAAAATATTATCAGTTAATAATTCCTGTAAATCTAAATGTACATCAGAACAATCATCAACTATTATTATCTCTTTAGGGACATAAGATTGCTTAAGAAGAGATAATATACATTTTTTCAAAGAGGACAACCTATTCTTTGTTGATACTACTACGGAAATAGTGCATACTCTGGTCATAAATCACTTAATAATTTTAATGTTATAAAAATGTTTCTATATAGAAGTGGCCAGTGAATAAAATCTGATCCTGCTGAGCATCGTAAACAACTCAGTCGATGGAGCTTTGAGGGTTAAAGGGCTAAAAACGTCGAATTTGCAGGTGACTACATTTTCTTCTGTTTGTAGTCATCTAGCTGTTTCTTCAATGAATCATACTCTTTCAGGTATAATTCGATTGTCGGTTTTAGATCGTGGTTCTTTTCATATTCCTGGAGCGATTCATAATATTGCACTCGATTCTTGAAATCTATATTTACTGGCGGAAGCCCATGCTTTATTAGAATATTATTTAGAAGTATTCTTCCTACTCTGCCATTACCATCTCTAAATGGATGGATGTTTTCGAATTGATTATGTATTACTGCGCTGAGAATTAATGCAGGATATTTATTCTTATTCAACTCGTACCATTCTACTAATTTGTTCAATAAATGATTTATTCTTGCTTGCGGTGCACCTTCATGAATAACTATGCCACCACCCATGACTACAACTTCTTCACCTTTCTTTCGTAATTGCCCAGCAAATGATTTAGAATTCTTAAACACAATCTTATGTATTCTCTTTATTAGTTCAACAGATATGTGTTCTTTGTTTGTTCTAATGTATCTTATTGCTTCATCCACACCATATGCTTCTGCAATGTCTTCTTTAGATTTATCAGGCCACTTATCTGCTTCAAGTAAATCTTTAACTTCTTTAGCATTTAATTTACTTCCTTCGATAGCGTTAGTGTTGTATGTGAATATTTTGGAGAATGTCTCCCAATCCTCTTTTGATAAGTGAGAAATTTTTAATGGAATCTGTGCTTGAAGTTTTTTTATCTCCTCAATTTCCTTTTGTGATAATTGAACTTGAAGTGGATCGCTGATTATGTTATATTTGTGTATTTCTTCAAGGATTAGTTTTTCAGCAATATTCTTTCGCTCTTCAAGAAGTGATTTCTTTAGGTCTTGCCCCAGATATTTCCTAAACTTATGGACTTTATCGCCTTCCCTATAAGAATGCGCCAGAAAATACTTCCTCTTCTTACCTTCCTTTCGGATTTCAACATGCATAACATATATAGGTGACTACAAATTTAAATACTTTTCGGTCAGGTGACTACACTTTGATTGATTTGTGGTCACCTAAAAATATGCTCCCGCCGAGATTTGAACTCGGGTCACAGCCGTTCCCTGAACGTTTTTTGGTAAAGCTTTTTCCCAAAAAGGTTTCGTGAGAGGGCTGTATGATTGGCCGGGCTACACTACAGGAGCATTGTGTGCAATTATTATGGACTTGAAGATTGTTTATAAATATTATTCTTTATTAATGTAACTACCGTAAAATTAATAAATAATTCTTTGTTCTTCTGATTATGGTACGCATTGCTTTGGGCGAAGAGATAAACATTGTATATAAGGATTTTATCTTAACTAATAAGGGCATAAAAGGAAAGGGCATCATTCACGAACTGACGAATTTTGAGATTAAGGTGATGAAATATTTTTTTGAAAACCCTGCAATACCTATATCTCATCAAACACTGGTAGAGAAAGTTTGGATGGATAAATCAACAACAGACCATGCCATTAGGAAAAAGATGACTGATATAATAGATAGGTTATATGATGACGGTTATTTGATGGAATTTGATAAAAAGAATTATGCATTGTCTTCTGAAATATCTGGATTAGGGTATTACAGTCAAAAGATATATGAATTAATATTAGAGAAAAAAGAAATACAGGTAAAATCCATTAATGAGTTAATGGCAAGGCAAAATATTCATCTTAAACCCAATCAGATTAGAGAATATTTGAATAATGTTTGCAAAGTTAAAAGTGATGAGATCAGACAGAAATTGGATTATGTAGTATTAAAGAATCCTTCCTAGAATAAAAGTATCCTCTAGTTTTCCATTATCTAGCATCAATGCCTTTTGTTTTATGCCTTCTTTCTTGAAACCAAGCTTTTCTGCAAGTCTTAATGATGCTTCATTGCCAACAGCTGACTCTGCCTCTAATCTCTTTAATCCTTTTTTCTTTGCTTCTTTTATAAGTGCTGTTACTAGTTTTGTCGCAATGCCCTGTTTCATGTATGATTTCCTTACAAACCATCCGCATTCTGCCCTGTGCCGGGTTTTAGAGAATTTATTCACTGTGAACAGTGCTAATCCAACAGCCAAATCCTTGTCCAATGCAACAATTGTTGATCCATTGTTCATTGAGAGCTTTTTATCAATAAACATTGCATCCTGTGGGAAGAACTTATTATTGCATGCATACTTATTTACACATTCATTGCATGATCCATTGCATGAATCATTTAAGCATTCTATAATAGCTTTTCCATCTCCTGGAACAGCTTTTCTGACTGAAATTGTCATAATTCCCATTCTTATGTTGCATTTAATATTTATAATTATCGGATTGCATATGATGGATTCAATTTTCTGTCAAGATCCTGCATTGTTTTTAGATACTTCCTGAAGTCCTTTTGAGTTTCATTGAAATGATCTTCAGTTACAATTATCGGCACTTCGTATAAATTGACATAATTCCTGCCCTCTGAATTTAACTTATTTATATTATATCCTGCATCCTGAAGAGTTCCAACGCCCTGATTATAGCCTGCTAACATCAAGGATCTCTTATCTTCAATGCTCAATTCTTTCCACCTGGGATGGTTTTGCTCGAGAAATTTCAATATCCAGACATTGTATTTGTACATTACCTTAATGCTATAGGTTGCATCAGTTATAAATGAATTATATTTATCTCCCTCGCCAACTGACTCCCAGGCTGCCTTGAATTGCTGTCCTATGCCCTTTGCTCCTGTAGGGCTTATTGCATCTGTCACAAATCTTGATTCCTTATATATTTGCTTAAGCCCATCAATCTTAGTGATGATTGTTGCATGTTCATCAGTTATTCTAAATTCATCATCAGAATTCCTTAGTTTATCATATATGCTGTTATTCATATCAGCAACTGTGTCTGTTGTTAATTGAGTCTCATATTTCATAGGCATAATATCCCTATAGGTAAACTCGAAATCAGGCAGTTTATTTTCAAGTTTATTCTCCAATCTATCGCTATTAGCTACTGAGTGATTCAATGCTACTATCAATGCTATATTTAATGCTAAGTGCTTAAAGATCATATGATTTTCCTCAAATAAATCCTAATTACGCCTATAGATGAAAGGTATGATTTCAGATTACAAAAAAAGCTTACCTCGAATTTCAAGTCGATGATATTAGGTACATACACTTGTTAGGTATGCTTTTTTGGGGATCAAAAATCCTGCTTGTATTTTTTGTTTTCGAAAAATACATGCCTTGCCTTTTTAGGGTAGGATTTTTGATTTTTGAGCAATATAATGCTATCTTGAATCAAAAGGTATTACGCTTTCAAGATCTTAGACGATATCACTAAGGAAAGGCAAATCTTTTATAAAGCTTTCGGTATAAAAATGATACTATACCCTGGTTTTGTTTATCAGCCCTAAAGCGGACACCTTTTAGAGGGTCAATATGTGATACCACATCGAGCATTCAGCAATGATTTGGCTTCTATCGCTTGAATAATGTAGTTTTTGGCATCTGACACCAAAATAATATCTGCCTGAACAATAATATTAGATAATTTATCAATTAAAACCTTAACATCAATTTTTGACAATTGCTCATAATCAATCCTCACAAGCTGTTGCTGATGCGCAATAATCCTCACTTTTTGTATAGTAGCACAATTCTTATCAATTATCAAACCATCAATAGTAACACCATTATCCTTTATCTCTGATGATAGATGTTTTCCTATTACATCATCACCAATCATGCTGACAAGAACAGGAATCCCTCCCAGTGAAGCGACATTGGAGGCAACATTGGCAGCTCCCCTAGGAATATATTTCTCAGATTTGACATCCACTACTTGGACAGGAGCTTCCGGACTTATCCTGTTGACAGTACCAACAATATATTTATCAAGCATCACATCGCCAATAACCAAAATCCTCTTTCCAACAAAAGAATCTAGATCCATGATGTAAGAACAAGCTGTCAATATTAAAAGTTCACGGGTCACAGGGCAACGTTGTATTTATAGTCTTAGATCATTCGCTACGGGCCATGAGAGATTTTAGGAAGATCTATTTCTTTTTAAAAAATAGGATAATACCTGCGAGCAATGCTCCAACGGCATTAATTATCATATCCCACCACGTATCATAATTTTTAAGATCATTTTGGAATGTTGAAGGCAGTAGGTCTCCCTGGCTGAACATTCCCGGACCGTAAATATGAAAATATCGTTGCCCAAGAAATTCCAAAATTTCACCTAGTGACCCGAATCCTATGACAACAAGCATCACTATTAGTATCATGATTATCTTATGTTTTTTGTAGTCTGTTGATATCCATAAATATAACAATACAGTAATTATAAATGAATTTACAAGATGAAGCATCTTGTCAAATCCAAAGCCAAATATTGAAAATGCAAAAAACCCGAAAGTTAGTCCAGTTAGCTCAAGCACAAAAGGAATAATCCCGAGAATAATTAGCCATGGCTTCAAAGGATATTTTCTCTCAAGTAAAAAGAACGCACCTATAGCTAAATATGAAAAGATACAATCAAGAATATACGTTGGATGATTAAACATAAAACTGATCAGATAAGCCGTAACAATGAATGCAGCTGCAATGAATATAATGTTCTTTTTCATAAGATTAGGATAATTTTATTGTATATAAATATTCTGAGAAAGATGAATCCATAACTTTCCTGATCGCAGAAATCATAAAACACAGACCATGAGAGGGGTACAGGCGATAGAATGGTCCGCTGTCTTCCTTACGCACATGTTGATTCGTATGTGAACCTCTAATTAATCTCGATTTCATGTTCAAAACCCCCAAACGAATATAGAAATAGGATGATAAAAGGATTTATCAAGTTTATTCAAATCGATAAGAGCTTGTTTTTGTCTTGTGATTTCTTCTGACAGTTGACCTTTTAAATGATGATTCCTTAAAAAAATCAAGTATTGGAGTGCTTAAGTCATATCTTTTATGTATGCTATCTATTGAAGATAAAAATGATTCAACATCATGAACATTATTCCCCCATTTTTCTTGAAGATCCCTTACAAATAATTCATATTCATTCAGGGACTTATGAATTGAAATTATTATCTTATTTTTGCTACCTATGCCTGCGCCACGAATAAACATAGCTACAGGAGACAATCTTTTAATATATTTAATATTTTCCTCAAGTTTTTTTTTCTCAGCATAATTATTCCATCGATATACAGTAATAGCATTGATATGTAGTCCTATCTTCTCACAAGCAACATTTACCCCATAACCAAGTATTATACCTTTTTTTTCAAGCCTTGCCCTTATCCGCGCCACTGTTGGTCTTGATGTTCTGATTCTTCTTGCAATCTCTTGATCACTTGTCTTAGCATTCTTCAATAATTCAGTGAGCACTTGCAACTCTCTATTTGTTAGTTCCATAAGTATGAGAAGATACTATTTAGTATATAAATGTTTATATTTTTTACATTTCGTATCTTATTCTTGCAATATAAGAGACAAATATATATTAATAAGAACGATTTAATATGTTATAGTTGTGAGGTGATTGTATGATATGTATAAATAAGTACGGAATATTAGAGATAAGGGATTCTGCCTATGAAGATGATATGCACCTGATAGATAGCGTGGTGTAAACCAAGGAAAATGATTTCAAACAGGTATAGGAATAGAACATATGAAAGATATACTGATAACGAATCAGATGATGATTACATCTCTGAAGAGACATTCAGTTGTGAACAATTAGACAAATTGGGAGCGTTGGAAAATGAGATTTAACAAAAATAATTATAACAGAGTAGATGCTATGAATATGTATGATTGGGGAGAAGAATGGCTAAAATGTGATGATGACCAAGCGCGTTTAATGGAAGAAAGGTATTCTAAAGATATGTTACCTGGCAACATAAAGTATAACACTGATGTATACATTGAGTATTTGCGAACATGAACCCAAAAATATTAGCTAAAATAAGGCATAAACGTGAACTTCATAACCCCAATATTCCAATCTGGAAGCATAACATTGCAATTATAGAGGAAAAAGAACAACTAATCCTGACACAATAACATCACTAAAGTGTTATATTTCAGAAAGAATTTGTATCCATCGAACCACCAGATTGTGCGTTCAAATAATATTCGTCTCTGAAACTTTTTTTCTTTTTCTAAATTTATAAAAGAAATGTGTATTAGAGAATGGTCTCGCAATCGAATCAGAAAACAGATGTACGGGCCGTGTGACTCACACCGATGAGAAAAGAGTCTGCTGTCCTCAGTCTTGATTCTTGTTTACGCACATGTTGATTCGTATGTGAACCTTTCTGATTTCATGTTTACAGCCCCAAAATATTTTATAAAAATATATTCCAATAATTATCTGAATACTCTGATGATGAAAATTCTATCAAATCAGTATATAAATCATTTGCTTTATTTATTGGACATTCATCTGCTTTATGCAGATTATCAAGATATTTAGTCCTATTTTTTTTTGTGATTATTATCGGAGGATAATCCTGTTGCAGCAAGATATAATTCATAAGAATCCTGCCTGTCCTTCCGTTCCCATCCATGAATGGATGTATCTTCTCAATCTTATGATGGAACATCACTGCAAGAACAAAAGGATGAAGTTTACCTTTATTTTCCTTAAACCATTTCAAGAGTATATTCATATCGGTTTTCACATACGGCCAGGATGTTGATTTGAAATGCGCTTTGAATACTCTTACATCTTGTGTCCTATATCCTTTTCTTGAATCAATATTCTCTAAGAGAGAATCATGAATTTGACATATCAAATCATGACTTATGTCTTTCTTTCTATCAAGAAATAGTTTCATGAATACTTTTTCTGTATTCTGCAAATCATAAATCTCTCTTAAGGATTTATTTTTTGGAGTGAGATTATCAACTAATAATTTTTGTGCTTGATCTAAAGAAATAGTGTTGCCTTCTATCGAAGTAGTGTTAAATGCAAATTCTACGATAAAATTCTTCAGGATTTCCTCCCCTGTTAATTCATCTTGTTTGCTAAATGCCTGAGTCCAATGCAATTTACATGATTCGATACTTTCTTGTGATTCTTTAGCTAAAAAAGGATCTTTTTTGAGTTTCAATGCCCTGACTTTTTCTAAATACAAATTGAACTCTATGAACTTGTTTATAGTCTTGTATGTCTTCTTAATCTGCTCAGAGTATTTATGGGGAATATCTTTGATTTTATCTCTAATTGAATTAATGTCATCACCAAGGTATAGAATATCTTTGGCGAGAACCTTATTCTGCTTTCTGACAGAAGCCCTCAAGTAGTAATAATCTTTTCCTCCGACAGTTTTCCTGTAAATATAGGCCATAAGCATAAGAAAAACATCAATATTTATAAAGTTTACCCTCTACATTAGATAAACGCGATTGTAGTGGGTAAGAAGCAAATAATGTTCAATTCCTCAAAGACACAGGATCCTTGACTGCATGCAACAGACAAGAACGGGCCATGGGAGATTTGAACTCCCGACCAATAGATTAAGAGTCTACTGCGCTACCAGGCTGCGCTAATGGCCCAAATCCGCCGTGGCCCAGATTTTCACTTTATGATTTGAACTGGGAAATCCTTTCGGAAATCAGCTGTCTTTTCATCAACTCAAGGCTGACGCAGTACCAGGTTGTGCCACCACGGCATGTTCTTAGAAAAAAAGTTTGATTTATAAAGTTTGAGATATGTCTGAGATTATGCCGAAGAAATACAATCCATCTTACAGGGATTTCATGAATCCATTAGCAATGCTAATTATCGGTGCATTGATGTTTCTCCTCACATTATGGATAAGAAATCTTACATTTAGGATTATTCTAGTAGTAATCGGATTGATTCTAATATTATATTCTGTCGCCAGAATAATGAGGATCTTTCTTAAAATATTTCTTGATCAGATAAAAGGATGGTAAATGTGGGTGGCGAGACTTTCAGGAAATTTATGGTAAATCTTCTTTTGAACTCGCGACTTCCACGTATCCCAATTCATTGCCCAAAAGTTTTTTGGACTCATCGCTCAATGCTTATGAGCGTGGCAATCTAACCAGGCTGAGTTACACCCACATAATACGAGAGAAAAATATTTGGTTTATAAAGATTCTTTTATTGCATCTGATTCAAGATATTTGAGAACTTTTTGGCATACTTCTTTTGCTTCTGCATGATACTCAACTACCGGATCCTTATCATTTCTTGCAAGCACATCAATTACCCTGTCTCCTAATTTCCTGTATATAGGCAGCTTTCCTATGTTTATATTTACAACACCATTCTCTTTCTGCTCTAATTGCAATAATTTAACTTCAATGCTATTCAATACGTGTTTTAACTTGCTCTTTTCCTCTTCTTTAAAGTCTGCTGTTATTTCAGAAAATGCATTATACCATTCTGGATATATCTTTAACTTATCTCTCACTTCTTGTGATGCGCCTCTTTTATCTGAATAGACCCTTCCAATCACAAAATTTATTGCCTTGCATTTATCCTCTATGCCTCTTAATGATACATTGAAATTATCCTTATCAATAACTAATTCTCTTGTCTTCTGCATCTCAAGCTTTGCCCGGTCTAGCTTTGCATGAGCCTCTTCTAGCTGCGCTTTAGTATTATGCAGGTGCTGCTTAACATCCTCTAATTCATTTTTTAGATTAGGAGCATGATGAACAACTTTTGGCTTTTCAACCCTGCCTATGCCGATTATTATCAACAAGAATATGTTAATTACGTATGATATAACAATATCTACTATCGCTATACTCGGATAATCCATCTGGCTAAGCAGCATGAATGATTTTGAATAATAAATTAAGAGGAATATCAATGGAAAAATCAATGGCAAAACCCACAACAAAGCCATTCCTGGATCTATCTTAGCTAAATAAAAGAATGCGATAAGATAAAGCAATATAGGCAAAGTTCCTACAAAGACTAGGAATATGCTTGTCTCAGTCAATAACGATAATGAGAACAATGTTCCTAGATATAATATGATTCCAACAACAAGAGCTGCATTCTCATAAAACTTTGTCATGATAGTCCTTAAGAATTAGAATTTATAAATTTAATGACTTAATTTGTCTGCTAGTTTTTTTAATTCGTTTTTATCTGCTTCAGGGCCTAAGATAGTTGAGATGTATCCTTCATATTTATCAAAGAATCTTTTTTCCTTAGACCATGTTTCCTTGAATTTCTCATCTAATCCATATAATGGATAAAGCTTGACGTGAATATGATTAATACCCATACCTTCCATCACTAAGGCTGTTCTTTTGGTTTTTAGTTTATTATCTAGTATTTTTCCTACTTTTTTTGATGCAAGCATAATCTTTGAATACGCATCATCAGGCATATCAAAAGCATATGAATCATAATGTTTTTTAGTTAATACAAGAGCCATTCCTTTTGTATTAGGAAAAATGTCAAGAATTGCAATATGTTCCTTATCTTCCCAGAACTTGAATGAGGGTATTTCTCCTCTCACGATCTTGCAGAATATGCAGTCCATTATATCAACTCTTTTAATCCATAAAGGTCTGACACCTTATTCGGATATTCCATCCTGCTATTTCTGTCTACTAATATTGATTTTACTCCGATCAATTCAGCTGGTTTCATATCTGACTCAATACTATCGCCAACAATAACTATATCATTGTCAAATTCTGATGCGATATCATTGTAGATCTCATTTTTTAGCTTTCCTTGCTCGAAGGATAAATATATTTTTTCGAAATATTCTTCTAAATTGAATTTTTCAATAACTTCTTTTGAGAAGCAATCAATATTTGCAACCAATATTAATTTATGACTTTTTAATGAGTCTAAAACATCTAAAGTTTCTTGAAACAGGGTTGATAATAGCTTATTCTTATTCCATAATCCTACAAGCTTTTCATAAACAAATTCAGGAGGATTCACACCAAATTCCTTAGCAACAGCCTTAAATGCCTCTGTAAGGTTTTCATGTTTCCGTGTCATAAATATTTTTTCAAATCTCACAACATATTCATGAAAATCCTCGTTAATCCGAAGAATATTCTTGACTTGCTTAATAGGGCTAGGATGAATTCCGTTCTCTATTAGAGTTCCCTGAAGATCAAATATTATTGCATGCACCATGCTATTGAGAATTTTTAGGCTTATTTAAAGTTATTGAAAATTTTTACAAAATTTTCAATTCCAAAATTCTCTTTATAGAGAATAATTTTTATACGTCAGAAATACCACTCATCTATGATGAGTGGAAAAGCTATGCTTATCCTTCTGATATACATGGACTGGTATTTCTGATCCCAGAGAAATACACAGTATTTCTTGGGCCAAGAAATTCATAGGAATTTCTTTGGCGTGATCAAGAACAAGCATGATTGCTAGCAATCATGCCACCGGTCCGATGAAAATGAAGACATTTTCAGCGTGCCAAAATCTGTGATTTTGTGCATTTGACCGGTGGTTCTTGACAAGAGAATTTTTGTTAATCCTTCTTAAACAACAGCCAACCATTCTTTGCTTTCTCAAATTTTAATAGGACATACCTGCCTTTCATCTTCCTGCCCTTTAGAATAAATGCAAGCTTTTTCTCTTTTCTTGACTCAATTTCATAATTACCCTTATCCCAAATCTTGACAGTCCCTTTTCCGTAGCCTTCTTCAATAGCTCCTTTGAAACCAATGTATGATAGATCATGATCATCCACTTGTATTGCTAGCCTCTTAATCCCTGCAACTAGCGGTGGCTCTTTTGGGACAGCCCATGATTTTAAGACATTATCTAGCTCTAACCTTAGGTCATAATGAAGATTTCTTGCATGATGTTCATGTACTACAAATCTTGGCATAAAGTGATTAAGGCATAAATATTTATATATGTTGCTTATTTTTTGCAAGCATGAAGAGATTTTTGTTGCCTCTTATCATTTCATCTGCGCTCACTGCACAGACAATTGATAAATTAGGCAATGAGGTATATCCAAATAAAATATTTAGGAAAAACAGTATTGAGAAGATAGCGGATCAAATAGGAATATCAGGAGACCTTGCATTTGTTCTCAGGACATATCTTGGAGTTTTAGATGATTTTAAACAAATAGAATATTTCACGAATAGATATACAAATGTTGTATTAATGAATAATGGTTATGGAAAAGTTAGCATTGATATTAATAATTTCAAGAATTTCTCAAGATTCAATGATTATGTCATCACAGTTCGCTACAGGATATCTGTTGAAAATGTAAAGGGATTATTGAAATAATATTCTCAGTCATATTTAACGATATTGTTGATTATACTTTTATGCAATTTTCTTATATGCCATCACAACATTTAAATATTCAATTTCAGATAATTAATCAGCGGCCTGTTGATATGATTTTATTAAATATTCGCCACTAAAATTTAAAATGGATAATCGGCATAATAAGAAATTAATTATGTACTTCATGTTTTCTGTATTTTATTTCCTCATGCTGGAATCTGCAGAAGCAGTCAATTGCAGCACCACACTTGAAGCAAATACAGTTTACATCCTAACCGAAGATCTTTATATCAATGGCTCTACATGTTTCAATATTAATGTCGAGAATGTGACTATTGATTGTGATGGTTTTTCAATAACTGGAAACAATGCAGGCAGCACATATGGTGTTTATTCAAATCAGTTCAATACAACAATAAGAAGCTGCCAGATAAGCAACTTCACAACTGGCATCTACTTCAATGGAGCAGAAAACGGTATGATACAGAATACGAATGTCACTATCACGAAATTCTGGGACATGTACACACATGAAGGCACAGGAATCGCTCTAGTAAATACTAATAACACTTTGATAACAAACTGCAACGGCAACGCAATCGAATCAACCGTCGGCATCTATCTCCGCTCGAGTTCTTATAACACAATCTCCAACTCAACAGGCGCTTCTAATGGATATCAAGGCATCCGAACCGACTTTAGTTCCTACAACACAATCTCAGACTCCAGTGGTACTTCTCTAAGCAACATTGGTATATTACTTTCTTATTCCAACTACAGCAACATAACCCGCTCTAGCGGTTCCACATATTATTTCGGTGCTGGTATAGTTCTCTCTCACGCCTTCCACAATAATATCATCTCCTCCAATGGCACAGCCATCCTTAAGATACCGCAAGATAAACCCTATCCTACCGGCATCGTATTCTCCTCAAGTTCCAACAACACAATCTCCAATTCCATAGCCACATCCTATGATAACTATGCCATCCAACTCTACTCCGACTCCAACAACAACATAATTTCAAACAATACTCTTGTTTCCATTCTAGGAACAAGAACTCTTCTTAACATATCATCAAATTCACATTCAAACACATTCTATTGGAATAATTTCACTTCCACTTCTGGTTATTATGTCCAAGATTTGGATGGTTCTAATTATTATAATACTTCTGTTGGTAGTGTTCCTCAGGGTAATTATTATTTTAATATTTCTTCTAAAAATATTTATGATTCTGATGATGATGGTTGGGGTGATTCTGGTGATGATTATCCTCTTAGTTCCTTAACATGGGCATCTAAATGGACAGGTTATGGGACAGATTATGGGCCAGCTACAGATAAAGAGCTTGTGAATTGCAGCACTGTTCTTGAGGCTAATACTGTTTATACGTTGACTGAGAATGTTAGTATAAATGGTTCTACTTGTTTTAATGTTTCTGTAGAGAATGTTACTATTGATTGTGATGGGTTTTCAATAAGAGGGAATAACTCAGTAAATACTTATGGTATATATTCAACTACATATAACACCACCATCGTCAATTGTGACATAAATACTTTTCAGTATGCGGTATATTTTAATGGAGCAACTAATGGCAATATAAAGGATTCAAATGTAAGTTCACAGCACGGTAGTGGTGGAACCATTTATTTAAGATACGGCTCAAATAATAATATTGAAAATGTACGAAGCATAGTTCAAGTAAGTGGTCCTAGGGGAATACAAATTATTAACTCGATTGGGAACACTATTTCATCTGTAACAGCAACAGGTACAGCATCTGGAAGCATATCACTTTACAGTGCAAATTATACTAATATAATAAATACTAATTCAAGCTCTACAGGGTATGGCAATGCCTTTCTCATTGCATCTAACTCTCATTACAATAATTTAATTAACGTAACATGGGCATCCCCTTTATGGTCAGGAGTCATATTTGAACTTAGTGATGATAATTCTCTCATAAATTCATCAGGAACAGCAGGATTGCATAGCATTTATATCTATACTAGTTCAAATACTGCGATTGATTCATCAACTGGAACGTCTAATACAGGCAACGGTATTTATGCATGGTATAACTCTCACAATAATAGAATTATTAATTCGACAGGTGCCTCTACTTCAGGTTATGGGATATATGTATATACGTCAAACAATAATATAATAGTAAACTCTTCGGGAGCTTCAAGCTCAAGTAATGGTTTACGATTGATTGCCAGTTCTGGCAATAATATAACCTCATCAACATTACGCTCCGGTACAAGTACGCCTGTATTTATGAATGGATCTTCTAACAATAATATTATATCTAATACATTAATATCAAACAATAATTTAACAGATTTAATAAAATTATATTTGAGTTCTGGAAATAAATTGTTTTGGAACAATTTTACACAAACAACAGGATATTATGTCCAAGACTCAAATGGTTCTAATTTTTATAATACTTCTGTTGGTGGTGTTGCTCAGGGTAATTATTATTTTAATATTACTTCTAAAAATATTTATGATTCTAATAATGATGGTTGGGGTGATTCTGGTGATGATTATCCTCTTAGTTCCTTAACATGGGCATCTAAATGGACAGGTTATGGGACAGATTATGGGCCAGCAACAACAAGAGAAGAAAGTTCGGGATCATCTGGCGGAAGCAATTCAGATTATGTTCCTAGCAATGTAATTGCTCCGAGCGATGAAATTGAACCTGAAGAAGAAGAAACTCCTGAGCCAATCATTGAGAGCATTACAATAGAGGAAGTAGAGGCAAATACTCCGAAGAATTTTGTATTGCAAAATGAAGAAATTCCTGTAAGCAACATAGTTATTACAACAGAATCTGCCCTAAAAAATGTTGAGTTAAGTGTTACATCCTATGATTATAATCCGACAACTCCTATTACTCAATCTAAATCTAAGGTATATAAATATCTTCAAATTCAAAAGAGCATAGAAGATACTCAACTAAAGAATGCTTCAATTATCTTCATTGTTAAGAAAAATTGGTTGAAGGAGCAGGGAGTTAGTGAGAATGATATTATTCTCTTAAGGTTGAAAGATAAGAATTGGAGTGAGCTTGATACGTCAATACTAAATATAACTAATGACTCAATACTATACGAGGCAATAACTCCGGGTTTTAGCTTTTTTGCCATAGCGATAAGATTTGAGACAGCAGATAGTGGTCCTTCATCTATGGTTGTATCAAATTCTTCTGAGCTTCCAAAAACAGTAATAGTCGTGAATCCTGAAAAGATAGTGAAGAAAACCACTGTATTTGCCACACCATTAATAATAATTATTGCAGTAATTGTAATGCTCGCAAGTGCTGGTGCATTGTCTATTGGATCATTCAAATTCAAGAAAAAGGAAATTAATATAAAGCCGATAAAAGGCAATCTATCTGAAGCCCAAAGGCATCAAGTATGGGATTATATTAATAAGGCAAGAGCTCTAAATGTCAGTGATGAGAAACTCATCGAAAACCTAAGAAAAGGCGGATTAAGCGATGAACACATATCAACATTCAGTCTGGATCCTAAATTGTATCCTAAGAAATAACTTCTCAAAAATAATCGGCTAATTATATGTTGGATAAGCGTTTGGGAATAAGTCTAATTTATATTCTTTGCTTGTTATGCAGAATTCTGTCTGTTGAATGATATTTGAAAAGTGGTTTTTTATATCAGATAATATCCTCTGGAATGCTTCATAATCCTCAACTTCCAAATCAAGTTCAAAATCCCAGTTTCCTATTACCTTTTGTGGCCATACAGCCTCTTTGATTCCTGAAGAATATGAGATGAATTTATCTAATTGGTCTTTTGTCATGCTTGACATCGTAAATATTGCTTTGCAGAATATGTTTCCTATTGCTCTTGGATCAAGATGTAATTTGTATGCGAGTATTATTTCTTTCTGCTCTAATTGACGTATCCTATATTGAATTATCCTTGCAGTAGTTTTAAGTCTTTTGGCAATCTCTGTAACTTGCATTCTTGCATTATTTGCAAGCAGTCTTAATAATTCTGTATCAAGATCATCTATTGCTTCTTTCTTGTCTTTTGTGGTGTGATACACTGTTTCATATTTACCTTGTTTTTCAGGAGAGAGATATTCTCTGACATGATGCACTAAATTGAGCGTGATTGTTATTGCCTTATTTCTTATATAATTATGGTATTTGTTCATGAAGATAGTTATCTCATCATCTAGTTCATTTATATTATTGACTAGAAATCCTATTATCATGTCCCATTTCCCTGTTGTTTGGACAAGCCACTCTGTCTTCTTATGATTATGGAAATAGTTTACTATTTCCTCGATCTTTTCATCATCCACATTCTGCAATTGAAGATATAACTTATGCTTCTGCACTCCTAATTTAAAATAATTGATCACAGTATGAAATCTAATTATTACACCATTATTGATCAAATTATCTATTCTATATTTCACAACCTCTTTTGACAATCTGACTTTCTTTCCAATCTCTGCATTGGATTGACGCGCATTTATATCTAATTGCGAGAGTATCTTCCTATCCTTGACATCTAATTGGTACATTATTAATCTCTTTATTACAAATAATATATAAATATTGTTATTTTGATAAAAATAATAATAGAATATTTTATATATAATATATCACTACATAATAGTAATAAAATAAGAAAGAGGCTATTATGAAAAATAAAACACTTACAGAAAAAAGCAAAACATATGCGAGGCTTGGAGGATCAGAAGCAATAAGAAAATTTCAACTCGATGATAGAGTGGATGTTGTTATCACTATAATTGCAGAAAAGAATAATTATACAAATCAAAAACTTAATGATTATTTCAAAAATAAGACTGCAAAAGAATTAATAGAAAGAGGAAAAAGGTGCTATGATTTGGGGTTATATGTTCGTTCAATAAAGCATTGCACCGCTGCATTATATAAGCGAGAATCAATACTGCAAGCTTTCGATATTCGCATTCAAAGAGCAGAAGCATATTTTCTGATTGCAGAAGACGACTATGAAAGAGAATCGGTACGATCAAAAAGTCTGGATCCGCCGTATAACCCAAGTAAAGAATGGGCCGAAAATATCCACTTTGCAGCAGGAGATGACCTAGAAGAATGTCGTTGGTTGTGTAAGACATACTTCAAAGAAGATTCTGCTCGTAATCTAAAATATAGATCTTTAAGTAGAAAGTTCGATATCAAAATTACCAATCATGATCTTTATATGACAAATCAAATTATCGAATCTTTCGGGCCCGATCTTTTTTTGATACATGATAAAATAAGAGCAGAAAAGGAGTTGAAAAAACTAGAAAATGAACCCATTTGATGCACTCCTCATATTTCCTCCACCTTATGTTCCTACTGAGCTTCAGCCAGGAATTTCAGCAATCAAGGGATATTGTGAGCAGAGAGGAAAAAATATAGAAATTATTGATGCTAATATTAATGCAATTGAATATGTTTTGAAAAAGATCGATCCATTTGTCCAAGAAAGTATCAACATTCTAAAAAATATTGAAAACTATCTTCCTAAGAATTTTCTGGAATTCGAGAAAGCAAAAGATAATATTGAAAGAATTGCGGATCTAGTTAAGGGAGAAAAGTTCGGTTTAAGAAGAAATACTGTAACATACATTCCAAAATATGAATCTCAAAGCATAGAAGGCATTATTACTGCGTTGCAGAGTCCTAATGATAATATATTTAATGAATATTTTGAAAACGAATTAATCCCTGAAATTAGAAAATATGATGATGAAGGGTTAAAATTTATGGGTATAGGAATAACAGACAGAAAACAATCCATACCCGGATTTTTAATTGCAGATAAAATCAAGAAAGATTTTCCAAATATAAAAGTCATTGTTGGAGGCAATTTCATAAGCAGATCTAGGGAAGTATTCAAAAACAATTCTGATTCTGTTAAAAGATTATTCACACATTTAGATTATTTGGTATTTTTAGAGGGGGATGAAGCATTCTACAAACTAATTAATAATGATCCTATAGACACTATAGATAAGATCATTTGGTATAATGATATTACTAAATTCAACGATTTTCACACAATAACAAAAGCCGAAAATTTTCCTATACCTAATCCTAAAGGTTTATTGTCTTGGACTCCTGAACCTGTTCCTGCATACAATTTCCAGAGAGGATGCAACTTCGGAGTATGCAAATTCTGTGCAATAATGGATGGATATGATAGTTTTTCTATGAGAACAAAAGACAAACCAGCAATATTTGCTAAAAGATTAAAAGGATATGATGACATTATCAAAGATTTAAAGAAGATGACTGATCAAGGTTACAGATATTTTAATTTTACAGATGAGACTTTTTTTGCTAAAGATATGGCAGAGATTTCCAAAAGATTGATAGAAAAAAATTTAGACATAAGATGGACAGCATATGCTAGAGTAGAAAAAGAGTATTTAGATAAAGAATTCTGTGATATAATTTCAAAAGCAGGATGTGATTTTCTCCAGTTTGGCGTGGAATCCTTATCTGTAAGAAACCTACAAAATATGAGAAAAGGCACAGATAATTACGACATAAAAAAAATATTAAAGAATACTCATGATGCAGAAATTATGAATCATGTTTTTCTTTTGGTAGGAAATCCTGGAGAGACAATCGAAGAATCTATGCTATTGCTGCCTTTTCTTGAAGATACAAAGAACTGTACCTTCACAGTTAAACCTACATGGTTCAAGCTCGCAAGAGGATCGCCCTATGCATATGCTCCTGAAAGGACTGTTAAGAGATTATTTACAGAGCCTGAGCTTGCTCCGAATCTCCATTATGAGCCAATATCGGGTATGAGCAAGAAGGTATCCCACGCCATGAATGATGTGATACAAATGTGGATAGATAGATATCATACAAATAATTATGTTGCCGGAACATATTGTTATAGCCAAAGATTTTTCTCCGGATATAAAAATATTTTGAAAATAGCAAGAGATATAGAAGCTGGAAAAATAGAAAAAGATAAAGATTTCTTAAAAGATAAGCCATATTCAAAAGATGAACAGAATAAATTAAATATTGTATGGAAAGCAATTATAGGAGAAGAATATTCTAAATTATATCATAAATATTTACAGGGAAACAGGAACCCGAAATTTATAGAAAGCTACAATAGAATAAAAAAGACGAACATTTATGCCAATATGTTTCCAGAAGGATTTAAGAGCATTGATGATGTTATGAGTGTAGCAAAAATTGTTGAACAAAATTTATAAACCTTCTCTTATTCTATTAATCTATGGACATAAACACGTTAAAGAAGGTAATCAGGAAGTATGCTCTTGACAATGCATTAAAGTTTAATGGAAAAGCATCTGCTGGAGCTGTTGTTGGAAAAGTCATTGGAGAATTGCCTGAAGTCAAGCAATATATGAAGACAATGACTTTTGAAGTAAATGAATTGCTTCCAGAAATCAATGATCTGCCGATAGAAAAGATTAGAGAAGAGATTGAAAAGGATTATCCTGAATTATTAGAAAAAAAAGAGAAAGAAGAGAGAAATATTTTTGCATTTCTTAATATTAAATCAGGAGATAGAGTTAAGACAGGTTATCCTCCCGGGCCTGAAAAATACCCTCATATAGGACATGCAAAAGCAGCATTACTGAATTATCTTCTTGCAAAACAATACAATGGAACATTTGTATTGAGATTTGAAGATACTAATCCTACTCTTGTAAAAGCAGAATTCTATGATGTCATTCAAGAAAATCTAAAATGGTTAGGTGCTGTGTGGGATGAATTGATGTATGCTTCGGATCATATGGAGCTTTTTTATGAATTTGCAATAAAAACAATAAAGGATGGAAATGCATATATGTGTTTTTGTGACGCTGATGAATTGAAAAAATCAAGAGAGGAGATGACTGCATGCAAACACCGATCGCATTCTATTGAGGAAAATCTAAATTATTGGAAAGAATTTCCATCTTATGAAGAAGGCAAAGCAACTTTAAGATTAAAGATTGATTTAGAACACAAAAACACCGTCATGCGCGATCCGATAATTTTCAGGATAATAAAAACACCACATGCACGTCATGGAAATAAATATTCTGTCTGGCCAAATTATGATTTCCAGAATGCAATAATGGACGGATACTTTGAGATAACATACAGGATAAGATCTAAAGAATTTGAATTGCGTACAGAATTGCAGAGATATATACAGAAAATCCTTGGAATAAACATAACCTGCACCTATGAATTAGCAAGATTTAATCTCGAAGGAGTTGTAAGCCAGGGAAGAATCATTAGAGAGAAAATCCAGAATGGAGAGATGATAGGCTGGGATGATCCGAGGCTTCCGACTATTGTTGCATTGAGGAGAAGAGGATTTTTGCCAGAGGCAATAAAGAATTTTATCATATCGACAGGCATAACAAAATCAGAATCAACATTGACATGGGATGATCTGATAATACAGAATAAAAGGATATTGGATAAGACCGCAAAAAGATTTTTCATGATGTATGATTATGAAAAAATAATTATCCATAATGCTCCTCATCAGAATATTCAGATAAGGCTTCATCCAAATAATGATGAATATGGATTCAGGGAGCTGGAAGTCGAGAATGAGTTTTTTATATTGAAGAGCGATCTAAAGGAATTGAAAGATAACGAGTTATATAGATTCATGGATTGCCTGAATTTTAGGAAGATAAATGGTGTATTTGAATTCGATTCTTTGGATTATGATAAATTCAAGTCAGAAGGAAAAAAGATAATGCATTTCCTTCCAGCGTATGGAAATACTGATATTGAGATATTAATGGACGATGCAACAACAATAAAAGGGGTTGCAGAGCACAACATCAGGCAATTAAAAGTCAATGAAGTGATCCAATTCGAGCGCTTCGGATTCTGCCGAGTTGATGCAATAGAAGATCATAAAGGAAAGAAATTATATAAGTTCTGGTTTACGCATAGATAAAAAAAATTATTTTTTATCAATACCTTCTACTCTTCCTTGCCTTATATCTTCACCATATCCTTCATTGCAAGCGCTACCTGATCTTATCTTATATTTGAAATTACCTTCAAATGCTATTGTAGAATCATTGATATTATATATTTTATAAGCCTCATCAGGAAGCATTTGAACATAAGTTATGTCGTTCTGAACAGTTCCGTAATGTGGTGATTCTATTTGTACACTTTTTGGTTCAAAATTTTTAGGAAATCCTACATATTCTTCTGATACATCATGTTTTCCCCAGTATATTTTGTATAGGATAGATCCTGCAACTCCTGCAATCACAGTTAGTACTGCTGCTGGTTTACCTACATTATTCCATAATTTTGATGCTATATCCCCTATTGTCATATTATTACCCCCTCTTTAATCTTATTAATATGAAATGTTGTAACTCATTTATAAACTTTTCGGTTTGTAATCACTTAAGAGTAACTATTTATTCATGATCTTTTAGACAAGATTTAAATAATATCAATGATTCAATATTTATTGAGGTGATCATATGACTTCAGACTGGATAATTGTAAAGTCAAAGATCAAGGAACTGACCGGAACATATAATGTATCAGCAGAATTCTCAGATGTGCTGAATGTTAAAGTAAGGCAGATGGTTCAGGAAGCTGTAAAAAGAGCAGAAGCCAACAACAGGAAAACAGTAATGGGAAGAGATCTCTAATAATAGCTTTTCTCGTCTATCATTTTCCTTAATTGCAATAATTTATTCTCTACTCTGTATAGGAAATCAAGATTTTCTCCTTTTTGTTTTAGTTTAAAGAATATTTCCTCTGCATTATCAAGCTCTTTCTTCAATGCCTTTATCTCAGAATTCTCAACCATTTCTTCAATTGTCTGCCCAATAGGCTTTTGGATATTTACTCTTTTAACAGGGGCATAATTCTTTGTCTGAACATTTACGACACTTGGAGTGATTTTTCTGAATTTCTTTGCAGATATCACAAGCCTTGCAAACAAGTCTTTTGTTAATTGTATCATATTACTCCTAGAAATTTCTTTTTCTTTTGCACATCTAATGGAGGAAGATTATCAAGCGAATCAAGAGGTGGAAGAGTGGAAAAATCCGGCGGACTCATTGGCTGATTGAAATTGTTCATTGGTTGAAATGCTGGTTGATTGAATGTTTGTACTGGAGGTTGATTGAAATTCTGAGGAGTCATTGGTTGTTGAAAGCTTTTCGGAGGCGGACTCATATTCTGGAAATTACTTGGAATACTGCTGAGATTTTCAGCAGGTCGGGGAATCTGAGGCCTGTCTGCAACAATTGGTCCTCCTGACATTTTTTCATTCACATTGATTAATGCTTTTGCAATTGTCTCATTCTGGTCAAGTATTTGATTAAGCTTTTCCAAGGGCTTTGATGCCTGGTATTCGTCAATGATGTCTTGCTGTGCATCCTCCAATATAGAAATTAATTTGTTTATGGCATTGTTAAGCCTATCCATTGACTCTTGAAGATCTCTTCCTTTATCGGATTCTGCATAAGGGTTTCTTTTAAGTGCAGAGATCTCTTGCCTAAGATGCATAAGCTCCCTTTTTGGCATTAATTCATAGTCATCAGAATCATCAGATTCATCCATTCAGCACCCCTTTTTGAATAAATATCACTATCAATGTTTATATAGTTTTCTGTTTTAGTCAACTTTAAATATATGTGATTTATTCTCTTAATATGATTGACATTAAGCTTATCAGAGAGAATCCTGAACTTGTAAAGGAAAAC